>PDWI01008824.1_pt1 | contig 11763 bp, 8 predicted proteins | sample 1430891 | NCBI WGS metagenome assembly PDWI01 (sample SAMN01162508, study PRJNA174530) | Oral metagenome, whole genome shotgun sequencing project. | biome: Marine environment; feature: Marine mammal; material: Swab sample of the gingival sulcus; isolation source: swab sample of gingival sulcus...
ACCTTTTAAGATAGGTTTTTCGTGATCTTTACGAATCTCCTTAATCATCTTAGCAGGGCCGTTACCTGTGTCGGTAAACATGATTGATGTGTTTCCTTTTAAAACATCGTATAAGCCTTCGAATTCACCCTCTGCATTATCTAATGCAATTTTCACTAGTGTATTCTTAACAACAACCATTTGGATGCCGTTTTCGTGACATTTATCTACGAATCTCATAAACTCTTTTGGAGAACCGTACCTCGCAGTCGCAGCATAATAACCAGTTACTTGATAACCCCAAGACCCATCAAATGGGTGTTCTGAAACAGGCATTAACTCAATGTGAGTATAACCCATTTCCTTAACATAATTAACCAAATCATCTGCTAGCTCATCATAAGTTAAGAATCCAGTTTCTCTATCACTCTTCTTCCAAGAACCTAAATGAACCTCATAAACTAACATAGGTTTATTTTTATCATGTGAATAAGTAGCATTTTCCTTCATGTATTCGCTATCTTTCCACTCATAATTACTTATATCGGTTACTATTGAAGCAGTCCCCGGTCTAAGCTCCATTGCATTTCCATACGGGTCAGACTTAGTAATTACCCTGTCATCAAGAGTTCTAATTTCATATTTATACATATCTCCAGCTTTTACGTTTGGAACAAACAGTTCAAAAACACCAGAATTATTTATATTTCTCATCTGGAAATTTCTTCCATCCCAACCACAAAAATCACCTATTACACTGACTCTTCTCGCATTTGGTGCCCAAACAGCAAATAAAACACCTTCAACATCATCTACAGTCATAAGATGAGCTCCGAGTTTTTTGTATATTTCATAGTGATTTCCTTCACCGAAAAGATACAAATCCATATCAGATATAACAGGTGCAAAACTATATGGGTCTCTAGTTTCCCATAAAACACCGGATTTCTCTTCTATTTCTAGTTTATATTTAAAAGCTCTCTTACCTAGTTTTATAGTGAAAAGTCCAGAATCATGAACCATTTCCATTTTATGTTTTTTATTTGTTCTTAAATTAACAACAGTAACATTTCTTGCACTTGGCTTATAAACGTTTAAATACTGATTTTCCCCGATTTTATGCATCCCCAAAAAGTGGTGCGGATTACTATGTCTAAGTTCAATTATCTCATACATCTCCGCTTCATTAATATGCTCTTTCATAAAAATCCTCCTAAGAATTTTATTATATACTATTTTAGAAAAAAAATAATCTATTTTATTTTATTTCAACATATAAAATTCTTTCCTTTATTATACCACAAGATAATTTTATTTGTGTATGTATTATTATTTTTTAAACAAATAATTTGCCCTAGCAAAATAAATTTACCAAGGCAAAAATTATATTTATTTAGTTTATCATTTCTTTTGCTAATTCAACGGCTTTATTTAAGGCATTTTCAATTCCTGCTTCGTTTTTACCACCAGCACGAGCAATGTTTTTACGGCCTCCGCCTCCACCGCCAACTAACTTAGCACTTTCACGAATTATTTTGCCACAATCAATTCCTTTATCAACAGCTCCTTTAGAAGCAATAGTAAGTAGATTTACCTTGCCTCCCTGCGCTGAACAAAGAACCACAAAACTATTTTCATATTTAGCGATTATATTATCACCTAGTTGTTCAAGTGACTTAAAGTCAAGGTCCAATCTGGCTTTATAAAGATTAACCCCAGAGTGTTCTTCTCCATTTTTAAGTATTTCATCGAGCTCACCGATAGCCTCTTTAGCTTTTATCTCATCCATTTCTTTTCTTAATTTTTTATTATCATCTATCAACTGTTCAATTTTTGAACTAAGTGATTTTTCATCTGTTTTTAATTCTTTGCAAACCCCTGATAATAGTTCTTCTTTTTGCTTGTAGTAATCTATTACAGCCTGTCCTGTTATAGCTTCTATTCTTCTAACACCAGCTGCAATTCCAGTTTCAGATATTAATTTAAAAACTCCTATAGCACTTGTGTTAGAAACGTGAGTACCCCCGCAAAGTTCTACTGAATATGGTTTTTCACCACCCATCGATATAACTCTAACTTCCTTGCCATATTTCTCACCAAAGAGTGCCATAGCACCCTTTTTCTTAGCTTCATCAATTGCCATAACTTCATAGTTTACAGGAAGTGCTGCCATAACTTTTTCATTAACTATGTTTTCTGCTTTTTCAAGTTCTTCCTTAGTCATACTGCTAAAGTGAGTAAAGTCAAATCTAAGTCTATCAGCATTTACACTAGAACCTGCCTGCTCTACATGTTTACCTAGCACATCCCTAAGCGCTTGTTGTAATAAGTGAGTAGCTGAGTGGTTAGCCATAATCTTCCTTCTGTCGCTAGCCTCAACTTTTAATTCCACATTATCACCTAATTTAATTTCTCCTCTTTTAACAAGTCCAACATGAGCAAATATTCCGCCAGCAAGTTTTTTTACATCATGAACTTCAAATTCAGCATTATCACTTGTAATCAAACCTTTGTCAGCTATTTGACCCCCACTAGTTGCATAAAAAGGAGTGTTTTTCACAAATATACTAGCCTTTTGCCCTTCAGCAATAACACTTACCTCTTCATCTGTAATCATAGCGATTACTTCGCTAGTGCTTTCAAGTTTTTCATAACCTACAAAAACAGTGTTTTCTGTTATGTTTAATCCATCATAAACAGAACCGTCATTACCCATATAAGTATCAACACCACGTGCTTTCCTAGCCCTATCACGTTGCATTTGCATGTTTTCTCTATAACCTTCAAGGTCAATGTCCATGCCCTTTTCTTCAAGAATTTCTCTAGTTAAGTCTACTGGGAATCCATAAGTATCATGTAGAACAAATACTTTTTCTCCGTCTAAAACTTTTTCATTTTTTTCTTTTAAATCTTCAATGTGAGAAAGAAGTATATTCATACCATTATCAATAGTCTTAGCAAATCTATCCTCTTCCATTGATATAACACTTTTAATATATTCTTTTTTCTCTTCTAGCTCGCTGTAAGCACCCTTAGAAGTTTCGATTACGACGTCAACTAAATCAGTTAAGAACTTGCCCTTAATTCCAATTTTCTTGCCATGGTGACTAGCTCTTCTTAAAAGCCTTCTAAACACGTATCCACGACCTTCATTTGAAGGCATAATACCATCTGAAGCCATAAAGGTAATAGAACGTACGTGGTCAGTAATAAGTCTTATAGAAACGTCAATTTCATCATCCTCTTTATATTTCTTACCTGAAAGTTCGCAAACCTTATCTTCAACCGCTACTATTGTGTCCACATCGAATATTGAATCTACGCCTTGCATCATAACAGCAAGTCTTTCAAGTCCCATTCCTGTATCAATATTTGGAAAATCAAGTGGAACATACTCACCAGATTCTTTTAACTCAAATTGAGTAAATACTAAGTTCCAAACCTCAACAAAACGATCACATTCACATCCGACCTTACAGTCATGACTTCCACAACCATACTTTTCACCACGGTCTATGTATATTTCTGAACATGGTCCACATGGTCCAACACCGTGCTCCCAGAAGTTATCTTCCTTACCCATGTAAACTATTCTATCCTTAGGAACACCTTCTTGTTCATGCCATATTTTAGCTGCTTCATGGTCTTCTTCATATACAGAAACATAAAGCAATTCCTCTGGAATTTCTAACTCTTTTGTAAAGAATTCCCATGCCCAGCTTATAGCCTCTTCTTTAAAGTAATCCCCAAAAGAAAAGTTTCCAAGCATCTCAAAGAAAGTTCCATGTCTTGCAGTCTTACCTACATTTTCAATATCCCCTGTACGTATACATTTTTGACAAGTTGTCATTCTCTTCTTAGGCGGAACTTCTGCTCCTGTAAAATATGGTTTAAGTGGTGCCATACCACTGTTTATAAGTAACAAACTTTTATCATTACTTGGAACTAAAGAAAAACTGTCCTTACGCAAGTGCTCCTTGCTTTCAAAGAACTTCAAAAACTTTTCTCTAAGTTCGTTTAATCCATAATATTTCATGTGACCTCCATTAATATAATTTATTTTTATCTATTAATCCAATATCAATCAAATTTTGAACTGTTTTCATTATAGCATACTTACCAGTAGTAAAGGTAACTCCGCCTTGCAAATATACATTATATGGCTCTCTCATAGGAGCATCCGCCGAAAGTTCAATACTAGAACCCTGAACAAAGGCTCCCGCAGCCATAATAACCTCATCTTCATAACCAGGCATTGCATATGGTTCTGGTGTAAGGTAGGAATCAACTGGTGAATGATTTTGTATCGCCTTGCAAAAAGCAACGACCCCATCTCTATCACCTAGGGTAATAGCCCCAATAATATCACTTTTATTCCTTTTTAGAGGGTCTACCTTAAAACCGAGTCTATCGTATATATTCATTGCGAATATTGAAGTTTTAAGAGCGTTTGCTACCACATTAGGAGCTATAAACAAACCTCTAAAATTATCTCTAAGAACACCTAGGTTTGCCCCTACTTCCTTGCCAAGACCAGGTGCACTAATTCTACAAGCACATCTTTCAATCAAGTCTTTTCTACCAGCTATATAACCTCCACCAAGGGCTAAAAATCCACCTGGATTTTTTATTAAAGAACCAACTACAAGGTCTGCCCCTACTTCCGATGGTTCAATAGTATCGACGAATTCACCATAACAATTATCAACCATGCAGATTACGTCTTCTTTTATTCCTTTTATAAAAGAAATTATCTCGCCTATTTCCTTAACAGAAATCGAAGGTCTGTCACCATAACCCTTAGAGCGCTGAATTGTAATTAGCTTTGTTTTTTCATTGATGGCATCTCTAATTCCATCATAATCAATTTTACCATCTTTAAAATCAACTTTTCTAAAGCTAACAAGGTTTTCTTTTAAACTTCCTACTGTATCTTTAATTCCTATAACTTTTTCCAAAGTATCGTAGGGACTTCCAACAGGAGAAAGAATCTCGTCATAAGGTCTAGTCATCGCAGAAAGTGCAATATAAAGAGCATTAGTTCCTGATATTAAAGACGAACGAACAAGAGCATCTTCCGTCTTAAATATCGTAGCATAAACACGCTCTAGGTTATCACGACCATCATCATCATAGCCATAGCCAGTAGAAGTGTAAAAATGATTTTCTGCAAGTTTATTTTTTCTAAAAGCCTCTAAGACTTTAATACTATTAAATTCGCATATCCTATCCACTTGAGCAAATTCATCAGTAAGCTCTTCTAAAACCCTATTCGATAAATCTAAAACCTCATCAGATACACCATAAAAATTTCCAAAATCCATATAATTATCTATCCTATAATATTGTACTAAATTACTATAATAAGTAATTTTTAGCCAAATACAGCACTATTTATATATTTTATTATAAAACGTTTTTTATTACAAGTTTTTATTGAAAATTTAGGTGGACACTTTATTTTACAATTTATAAAAATTTAGGTGGACTTAGATGAACAAAGAAAAATGAGATCATATTATAAATTTAATACTATATTAAATTTATAATAATATATTTATTTTTTTCTAAATATAAAATTTATAAGTATATACACAAAAAACACTTTATTTTAAAGTGTTTGAGGGTGTCGACAAAGTCGACAGCATCCAGACTGAGAGAAAAGGATGAGTTTCAAGGAGCAAGGAAAATAGCAGGGCGACGTGTACATAGACGTACACCAGCATCGCTATTTTTTCGTAGCGACAAAGAAAATCGACTTTTGTCTACGGTCTGAACACTTTAAAATAAAGTGTTTTTAAGTGCATTTAATAGTGTATTTATTAAAATATAAAAAACTAAATATAAAATCCTTTTTTTTACTATTATTTTTCTTTAGGAGCAAATATATTAATTCCTTCAAAAAAACTACCTGCAATGATATATTTATCATCATCTTCTTTAACTACTACTTTAAAATTTCTTTGTTTATTATCTTCATTTATAGCTTCTATGTATAAACAATAAAAGTTATTTAAGTCTTTTAGTCCAAATGCTTTTTGATAGTTTTCTCTGTCAAATGGATATTCTTTAGGAGCAAATTTAACATCTTTTATTTTGTATTTAAATTTGTGTTCATTAGTACCGCTATATTTAGATATTGTAGTAATTATATAAGTATCATTTTCCATAATTAATTCAACATTCTGTATATCTTCATCAATATTTATCCATGTTTTATTTTGTAAAATATCAGGTAATTTTTCTCTAAACTTTTCTATTTTTGTTTTATCCTTTTTTTCTTGTTCTTTCTCTTTCTTTTTTTCTATAAGAGTAGGATTGTTTCTATTAGCTTCTTTTTTATCTTTATAGTATTGATGTAACTCATCTCCATCAGAAGTATATGCAGTTAAAATACCATCTTTAAACTTAATAATTTTATTCATACCAAAATTATTAGTTAGTATAACTTGGTCATCGTCAAGAGTCCAGTTTCCTGGCAAAATCCATTCACCAGCTATATATGTTCCATCTTTTTTTATTATCAAAAAATGTTCATCTCTTCTTGTAGAATACCACTTTCCTATGTATTTATTACCTTTAGAACAAGACGCAAATATTAATACTATTGACACTATTAAAATCAATAAAATTACTTTGGTTCTAATATCCTTCAGTTGACTCATTTTTAAAATTACTCCCTTTTTCTATTTAATTCTTCAATGCTTAGTTGCAATGCTCTCTTCTCTTATTTTAGCTATTTCTTCCAGACTTAAATCTACATTTTTCTGTATACTTTCATCATCCAAGCCCATTTTAATGTATGCTAGAACCATACCTTCAAGTTTACCTTCTTCTTTACCCTTTTCAAATTCATGTTCTAACCATTCTCCTGAAGTAACATTATGCGCTAACATATTAATGACCTCCGTTTCTCTTTTAGCAAGATACTCTTTTAGTATATTGTTGTTCTTGCATATCCTTATGGTATCTTCTATGGCTTTAAATTTGAGACTTTCATACTCTTGAGTATTTTTATACTTACTATATTTCTTTATCTCAGCTCTAAAGACTTTAGTGAAGTTTATATACTGTCCCAAAACATTATTCTTATCTTCTGTATGTATTACTTTTACTCTCAGGTCTATATCAGATTCTATACCCACATCTTCCATTAATTCTTTTAAATTAATATAATGAGTCTCTACCTGTTTTTCGCCAGTATATATTGTATATAGCTTTATACAAGGTATCTTTACCTTACTATTATTATACACGTTAAGACGACTTTTGTCACTTACTATGTACTCTTCTAGGCTTCTTGCTGTGTATGATAATAACCTTATTGCTATATTCTTGGTATAAGTGCTTTGAGCTTCTACTAACCCTATTAATTCATTATCTACTATGAAACCTAAGTCATTGTATAAATCGTTGGTAAATACTTTATCAATATTTAGTATTTCAACGTCTTCCTCTGTTACATCCTTTTTTGCCTTATCTCCTAGTAAAACCTTGTATAGTTCTAACCTATACTTCGCTATTGAAAACAAATCTAAAAAAACACTATCATATATCTTATATTTTACTGTTGTCATGTTGCTGCCCCCTTGATTAAATTATTATTTATATCCTGGATAAATAATACCCTAATTAAGGACGAAAGTACAGTGCAAGTTGCACACTAATAACGAGTGCATTAAAAATATTTTTATAGATACGTCGTTAGCACCGACTTCCGTTCTGATTCAAACAGAATAGTAATGCTGTCCAAATGTATATGCCTTTACTAAACAAGCAGAATGGAAATCGAAATGTCCAAAAAATTAAAAACAAAAAGACTTGCCTTAAATTAATAAAACAAGCCTAAATTTTATTTAACCTACACTTCCATAAGATGACAAGATACAAAGTGTTCTTGTCCGTCTTTAATGTATTTTTTAAGTTGTGGTTCTTTTTGTTTGCATATCTCCATGCAATTTGGACATCTTGGATGGAAGGCACAACCACTTGGCGGATCAGCTGGACTTGGAATATCACCTTTAAGAACTATTCTGTTCTTTTTATGATTTAAGTCAGCTACCGGTATAGCTGATAGCAATGCCTTTGTATAAGGGTGAGAAGTGTTTTTGAACAGTTCATCTGTCTCCGCAAGCTCTACTACCTTACCTAAATACATTACCGCTATTCTATCACTTATATACTCTACTACACTTAGGTCGTGAGTGATGAAAATATAAGTTAGTCCCCTTTCTTCCTTGATTTCTTGAAGAAGTTTAAGAACCTGTGCCTGAATAGAAACATCAAGTGCTGAAACAGCCTCATCACAAACTATGAGTTCAGGGTCTACCAAAAGTGCTCTGGCAACACCTATTCTCTGCCTCTGTCCACCTGAGAACTCGTGTGGGTATCTATCCATATACTCACGTCTTAGGTTTACAGTCTCAAGCAAGTCACCTATTAATTTTCTTCTTTCTGCCTTATTATACTTAGTGTATTTTTTTAGTGGCTCTTCCAAAGAAGTAAATATCGAAAAAGCTGGATTAAGTGATGAATGTGGGTCTTGAAAAACTATCTGTAACTTCTGTCTATACTCATTAAGCTGTTTGTCAGAAAGTTGTTCCAAATTTACTTGTCCGTCTTTAGAATTGTAAACTATTTCGCCCTCCGTAGGTCTAACTAATTGCAAAATAGTCTTACCTAAAGTAGTTTTACCACAGCCACTTTCGCCTACAAGTCCAATAGTCTCACCTCTTTTAATATCAATATCTATACCATTAACAGCTTTTACACTACCAACAACCTTTTTAAATACACCTTCTTTTATAGGAAAGTAAGTTTTTACTCCATGAAGTTCTAAAATATTTTCATTATGCATTCTTATTCACCTCCCTATAATTATAACAACGTACCATGTGTGTATCACCAAGAAAACTCTCTTCTGGCATCTTGCTACACTTCTCACAAGCATAATCACAACGTGGTGCAAATTGACATCCTATTGGTCTGTCAAATGGGTCAGGAGTCGAACCTCTAATAGGCTCAATCTCTTGTTCTCTACCCATGCCAAGTCTTGGTATTGACTCTAAAAGTGCCTTAGTATAAGGATGTGAAGGTGAACCGAGCACCTCTTGTACTGTACCACGTTCAACTATGTTACCCATATACATAACAGCAACTTCATCTGCAAGCTCTGTAACAACACCCATGTCGTGTGTTATAAGTAGTATCGCTGTATCATAATCAGTCTTTAATTTTTCCATAAGTTGAAAAATCTGTGCTTGTACAGTAACGTCAAGAGCAGTAGTAGGCTCATCTGCAATCAGAACCTTAGGATTACAAGCCATAGCCATTGCTATCATAGCTCTCTGTCTCATCCCACCAGAATATTGGTGAGGGTACTCGCTATAACGCTGTTTTGGAAGCGGAACTCCCATATCAGCTAAAAGTTCTATCGTCTTTTCTTTTCTCTCTTTTTTACTTAAATCAGTATGGTACTTTAAGTTTTCTGCTATCTGATAACCTACTGTAAAGAATGGATTTAGAGCGGTCATAGGGTCTTGGAATATCATCGCAATATCACTTCCCCTAAGTTTTCTCATCTCGTTACCATTTCTGTCTAACAAGTCAAGTCTATATGTTTTCTCATCTGTAAAATACTCTATTGAACCCTCTTCTATTCTTGAAAGTTTAGGAAGTAGTCCAATAATTGAAGAAGCTGTAACACTCTTCCCGCAACCACTCTCACCAACTAAGCAAAGAGTTTTTCCTTTTTTAATATCAAACGAAACACCATTAACAGCCTTGTTACATCTCTGATTTGTATAAAAAAATGTCTTTAAATTTTTTACTGAAATTACTTTATCCATAGTATTATCCTTGCTGACTAGGGTCAGTTGAATCCCTAAGTCCATCTCCAATAAAGTTTACACTTAAAACAAATAATGAAATAACTAATCCTACTGGTAACCAAATCCACCAATTATCCTTAAGGACAGTTAGGTCGTTGGCTACGTTCAAAATATTCCCCCAAGTAGCTATTTCAAGCGGAACACCAAGCCCCAAGAAGCTAAGTGCTGCTTCTTGCAATATAAACATCGCAGTACTAAGACTGACGTTTACAAGTATAGGTCCAATGGCATTTGGAAGCATATGTTTATAACAAATCAAAAAGTCCGAAATACCAAAGGCTTTTAAGGCTTGAACGTACTCTTCTTCTCTAATTGAGAGCATCTTTGCCCTAGTCATTCTATAAACTGCTCCCCAACCTGTGATTATAAAAATTATAAATAGGTTTGCAAGACTTTGTCCTAAAATTGTAACCAGCAAAAGCACCAATATAATTTGTGGAAATGCCATAAATACTTCTGAAATTCTAAGTAATATCGCATCTAACCAACCACCTTTATATCCAGCATAAGTACCAAATAAAACACCTATAAAAGCAGCTCCTAAAGCACTTCCCAAACCAACTGAAATAGATATTCTTCCTCCATAAAGAACCCTGGAAAAAATATCTCTTCCAACCTTGTCAGTTCCGAATAAATGCTCTGCACTAGGTGCTTTTAAAGCATGAGATAAATTTATCTTAGTCGGTGGATACTTTGCAAATATTGGTGCAAACAGGCAGGCTAAAACAATTATTATAAAAACAACTAAGCCAAAAACAGCGAGCCTGTTATTCATAAACTTTCTTAATGTTCTATTGACCTTCTTGCTACTATTTTTACCGCTTTCTTCCCTAGCTTTTATCTTATCGAATTTTCTATCTAAACTCGTTCTTTTTCTAATTGTATCTTCCATAGTAACCTCCTATTGCAATTTAATCCTAGGATCTAACATAGCAGTAAGAACGTCTACAATAAAACTTGCTAGTAAAACCGCAAGAACTGTAAACAAAGCTATCATCATTACCAAAGGATAATTTTGAAAAAGTACAGCAGAAACAAATTCCTTACCTATTCCAGGCCATTGGAAAATTTGTTCTACAACTACAGAACCACCAATAAGCATAGGAAGTCTAAAACCAACCAAGATAACTATCGGTGTGAGTGCCACTCTGAAACCATGAACTAGGTTTATTCTCCACTCAGGAATCCCCTTGCTTCTAGCCGTTTTAATAAACTCTTTGTTAAGCACATCGAGCATACTAGACCTTGCATATCTCATAACACCAGCTGTCATAGTAAGACTTAAAACTAAAGCTGGTAATACGAGGTGTGGAAGCCTTTGTATAAAGCTAGTGTATCCAGGCAGTGTCCTACCTCCAACAGGTAGCCAATTATGATTTATAGCAAATATTAGTAGCATTACAAGTCCAAAGAAGAACTGTGGAATAGAAACACCAACCATACCCATAAATGTAAGCACGTTATCAGCAATTCCGCCTTTTCTAATTGCACTAATTACACCTAATATACTTCCTATAAGTGTAGAAAAAATCAGAGCCACAAAGGACAGTTCTAAGGTCGCCGGGAGCCTAGAAAAAACAATGTCTTTTATTGCAACTCCACTTGAAAGGCTGTAACCAAAGTCACCCTTTAAAACTCCGCCAATCCATCTGAAATATCTAATTATGAATGGGTCATTAAGTCCGAGCTCATCCCTTAATTCCTCCAGCTTTTCCGGAGAAATATTTGCCATAGCCTCTGGACTAGCCATATATGAAACTGCATCCCCAGGTGTCAGTTCCATTCCAAGATAAATAAGAAAACTAATAATGATAAGCATTGGTATAAGTATTAGCAATCTTCTTATTATATACGATAGCATATCAAACTCCTTAACTTTTATTAAGTTCCATTT
>PDWI01008825.1_pt1 | contig 11762 bp, 12 predicted proteins | sample 1430891 | NCBI WGS metagenome assembly PDWI01 (sample SAMN01162508, study PRJNA174530) | Oral metagenome, whole genome shotgun sequencing project. | biome: Marine environment; feature: Marine mammal; material: Swab sample of the gingival sulcus; isolation source: swab sample of gingival sulcus...
CAAGCTCTTCTTTGATAACTTCCCTTCCTCCAGGAATACCTTTTATCTTGGGTGGAAATATCACATAAACAAGCATAAACCAAGCTAAGGCTAGCAAAACAACAGCCAAAGGAACGCCCACAAGCATCCACTCTCCAAAACCTATCTCTATACCATGAGTATCTCTCATATATCCAGCTAAAAGAAGATTTGGTGGAGTACCTATAATGGTTCCAAGTGAGCCAATGGAAGCTGAGTAAGCAATACCTAACATCAATGATATACCAAAGTTTGTACGGTAGATGGAGGTTTTTTCCTTAACCTCTTCTATCATATCCTTACCTTTATGTAAAGCCACATTTATAGCACCACCCTGAGAAGCTTGCCTAGCGATTGGCTCCATGTGAGCTAAATCCCTTCTAACACTACTGCTTGTTTTTTCGTTCATGAGTTTTGAAACAATATGTAAAATACTAAGTCCCACAGGCAACATCATCACAGCAGTTGCTGTATTTGAAACCCACATAGATAAAAACCCTGTTGCTATCATAAAACCAGCAACTAGTTTTCTTGGACTATCTCCCACAAGCAAGACTATATTTAGGGCTATTCTTGTATGCAGATTCCACTTTTGCATAGCAAGGGCTAACATAAAACCACCCATAAATAAAAATATGATAGGCGAAGCATAAGAAGCTCCAATAACCTTAAAACTATCAACTCCCAAAACAGAAAAGAGAACCAATGGCAACAGTGCTGTGATAGGAAGCTCAACAGCCTCACTCATCCACCATACCCCCATAAGCACAGATACTGCTGCAACTATAGGCATGGCATCCACATTGAGCTTTACCCCCTGTTTTGCTGCCGCTAAAGCAATCTGTCCAGCATCTGAAGGCATAGAGTAGTAAGCAAGCAAGGCTAGCAAAATTCCCCCCAATAAACCGACCAGTTCAACTGCATAAGTACGCTTGTCTGTAGGCGTACTAGTAACATCTTGTGTCTGCATAAGACCTCCTTATTTATATCTAAAACATTATATCTTTGGAACTCTTATAAGCAATTAAAACCTTTTGCAATTTAACAATAGGTAGGAAATTTTGTAACATTTTTTTTAAAAAAGTTACAAAAAATACCTACTTAATTTTAATGCACCACATGTAAAAAATGTAAATGCTTTTGATACTGGTCAATTATGTCATTTCTTATGGCTCCTTGTGACCAGCCCATAATGTCATAGTTTTGCCCACCCTCTTTTAGATACACTTCAGCTCTAAAGTAAATCTCTTCTTCGGGTCTTTGACTTACATCTTCATTTTCATCTTGTAAGTAACTAGGTTTTACAGCTGGTATAGCTTTTACTTCATATAAAAAGTTCATCTCATCACCCAGCTTAACTTCAAAACTCAAAGAATCTTCTAAATCTTTTATCTCGATTTCATACTCTTGTTTTTCTAGCTCTCCTGAGATATCATCCATAGCAGACTTTATAGTGTTTTTTATAAACTTATTTACATTTTGTCTATTTGGATAGTCTATGATATTGCTTAGCCTTTCTCTCCAATCTCCACCAACTACAGCGGCTGGTACTTGAGTCGAATTAAATTGTAAACTCTCTTTTTTTGCCACATCAATCCTTAATGCCTTAATAAGTCCATAAATTGCTACTAAAAGCACAAAACTAAATGGTAAGGCACTAGCAATAGTAGCAGTTTGCAAAGCGTCTAGTCCACCGGCTAAGAGCAACACAATAGCTACAACACCAACTCCAGCAGCCCAATAAATCCTTTGCCAAAGTGGGGTATTGTCTTTTCCTCTTGAACATAACATATCTATAACCATAGCTCCACTATCAGCAGAAGTTACAAAAAATACAATTATCATAATAGTCGCCACAAAAGAAAGCAATGATGACATAGGAAAATGCTCTAAAAATGCATAAAGTGCCATAGAAACGTCTTTAGATACTATAGCTCCAAGCTCTGCACCATTTTGGTTCATGATAATATCTATAGCTGAACTTCCAAAAAATGTCATCCATAAAATGATAAAACCAACTGGCACAAAAAGAACACCAAACACAAACTCTCTTATGGTTCTTCCCTTTGAGATACGAGCTATAAATAGCCCAACAAATGGAGACCAAGCAATCCACCAAGCCCAATAAAACACAGTCCAACCGCCTATCCAGTTTGTTTTCTTGTAAGCATAAAGATTAAATGTACTTCTTATGATATCAGACACATAAGCTCCAAGATTTTGAACAAAACTTTGCATCAAAAATACACTCTGTCCAAAAATCAAAACAAAGGCAAGCAAAAACACTGCCAATCCAAGATTTATCTGCGAAAGTATCTTTATACCTTTATCAAGACCAGTTGCCACAGAAAGTGTAGCAAGAGATGTGATGGCTATGATTAAAACAACTTGCATATTTACGCTATTTTCAAGACCGACTAAATGATTTAGTCCTGTATTTACTTGCAAAACTCCAAAGCCAAGTGAAGTTGCTACTCCAAAAACCGTTCCTATAACAGCAAAAACATCAACTCCATCACCAATTTTTCCATAAATCTTATCGCCAATTATAGGATAAAGCGCAGAACGCAAAGTTAGAGGAAGATTGTGACGGTAGCTAAAAAATGCCAAAATAATAGCAACTATGGCATAAATTGCCCAACCGTGAAAACCCCAGTGAAAAAATGTAATCCTCATAGCCTCTTTTGCAGCCTCAACAGTTGCAGGTTGTGAATCAGGCGGAGCCAAAAAGTGCATAACAGGTTCAGCAACCCCATAAAACATAAGACCAATACCCATACCAGCCGAAAAAAGCATAGCAAACCAAGTAGAATAGCTATAATCAGGCGTATAATGGTCAAGTCCAAGCTTTATGTCTCCATACCTTGAAATGCCTAAAAATGCAACTACCAATAGTATAACTGCAACTGATAAAATATAATACCAACTGCCATTTGCAACTATAGCATCTTGCATACCTTTAAAAAAATCTTTTGCTTCCTTTGGAAATGAAGCACTAAAAATAACTAAAATTGCGATTATAACCGACGCGGGATAAAAAACCGTTGGATTAAATTTTGCATATTGTTTGTTCGTATCCATACAAACTCCTTGTAATTTTAAGCAAATAAAAACCTATGAAAAATTATAATTTTTATAAAATTTAGATGATATTTGCTTGTTTTTAGATACAACTAAATTAACTAGTTTTTGCTTTATACTTTCTTAATGTGAGGTAAAAATATCCATTTAATTAGCCGATATATGAAATGATTTTATCTGATATATCTCTCTTTTTTGCTCTGCTTTATCAAGCTTACATCAACTATGATAAAGCTATCGACACAGTCACCAAAGTCCCTATCTATGTTAAATCCGGCAAAATAAATCCCACCTTTTTCACAAAGTTCAGCATATTGTTTGTATAAAGTTGGTACGGGTACGGGAAGCTTTGATTTTAGATTTTTAAAATCTTCTTTATAATTTTTTCTTTCGCATATAGAGCTTATCTCATTTAGTTCATTTTTATCTACAACAAAAGGTTCTCTTGGCTTTACTAGATTCTTTGGAGATGAAAAATAGTGTTTATAAAAGCTTATTATCATATTTTGAGCTATTTTAGGATAAGCCCCACTTAGGCTTACTGGTCCAAACATATAACGTGTTTGAGGATTTTGATGCAAATACAAACCAATACCTTGCCAAAGATTTTCAAGAGCTTTTGAGCCCCAATATTTTGGTTGAACAAAACTTCTTCCAAGCTCTATGGAATCTTTTAAATAAGGCTTAAAGTCTTCTAAAAACTCAAAAAGCGTATAAGAATAAAATCCATCTACTCCCTTTTGCTCCATTATATAATTTGCTTCCCCTATCCTATAAGCCCCTATTATCTCTTGATTTTGCTTATCCCATAAAATAAGATGTTTATAATAGCTATCAAACTTATCAATATCCCTGCATCCGCCTGTACCCTCTTCTACTTTTCTAAAGGTAAGCTCTCTTAGTCTCCCTATCTCTCTTATCACAGTAGAAGACTCAAAATAATCAAACAAATAGATAATTTTACCATCATTTGTCTTGCCCAGTATTTTAGACTCTGACAGCTCTTTTGCTAGCTCGTGTCTGCTTTCAGGTTTTGCTAAAGTGGCGTGAGTTTTAAAAATACCTTTTTTATTTTCCGCTATTTAATATAGATGTTTTTGCATAAGACCTACTAGCTGATTGCTATTTGTTAGAGATGATGAGTGGAGATTTTTACAAGGAATTATCTGCCCTATTTTAAAACTTATGCTCCCACCTTTTTTCTTAACCATTTCACGTGGCAAAAAATATGTGGCTAAGTTTTTATTTATCATAGAGACTAGATAAAACATATTTGAGTTTTTTGCCTTTATAAAAACCGGAAGTATAGGTGAGTTTGTTTTTTTGGCAAAATTTATAAAGCCTTTGTTCCACTTTGTATCTCTAACTCCTGTGGGTCTTACCCTAGAGACTTCCCCTGAGGGAAATATGATAACAGCCCTCTCCTCATCTAAAGCAGAGTAAATGCGTTTTATGTTTTCTTTGGCAGTTTTTGCAGTCATAGCATCAACCGGTATCAAAAGCTCCCTTAAAGGCTCAAGATACATCAAAAGTTCATTTGCTACTATTTTAACATCACTTCTTACTTGTTTGACTAAAAGCATCAAAGCCAAAGCATCTAGTGCGCCTAAAGGATGATTTGCTATGATGATAACTCTGCCCGTTTTTGGAATATTTAATATATCCCTTTCATTTACCTTATATGAGACTTCAAAATGCCCTAAAACACCCTTTATAAAACCAAAACCATTTTCTCCATCTACTCTACTTAAACATTCATTAATATCATCTTGAGTGAAAAATTTTTTTAACAAATAAAGACTTGGTTTTATAAGCCAATTTGGATACTTTTTTATTTTTGGAAATTGATTGTAAACTATGGACTCCACATCAAACTTTAACATTTTTTACCCTTTATTTAAAAAAATAAATTGTAACACACAAAAGCTTTACTAAAACTTGGTATAATTACAAAAAACATAGGATTTGATTAGGTGAAAATTATATTAGCAAGTACAAATAAAGGTAAAATCAAAGAGATAAAAGCCTTTTTAAAAGATTTTGACATCATAGGTTTTGACGAAGTTACTAAGCCTTTTGAGATAGAAGAAAATGGCACAACATTTAAACAAAATGCCCTCATAAAAGCAAAAACCCTCTATAAACATCTTAACGATGAAAATGCCATGGTTTTAGCAGACGATAGTGGCATATCTTTACCCTTGCTAGATGGAGCACCCGGAGTATATAGTGCTAGGTATTCGGGCAAAAATGCAAAGGCGATAGAAAATACAAAAAAACTAGTCTCAGTACTTAAAGAAAAAGGTGTAAAAAAAACTCCAGCTTACTATACAGCTTGTATGGCACTATGTTGTAAGCATGGATGTTTTACAGTACACGGATATATGCACGGTTTTGCAATAGATGAGATGAGAGGAGATGGGGGCTTTGGATATGACCCTATATTTATACCAAGTAGATGGAGAAAAACTTTAGCCCAGTCCAAAGAGGAAGATAAGCTAAAAATCTCCCATAGAAGCAAGGCTTTAAAGCTTATGAAAATCATATTAAAATCATTACCAAAAGGATAAAAAATTGGCAACTATACTGATAATCGGAGCAGGTGGCGTAAGCCGTGTGGCAACAACAAAATGTGCTATGAATAATGATGTTTTTACAAATATCATCTTAGCAAGCAGAACAAAAAACAAATGCGATAAAATCGCTGGGGAGATTAAAGAGCGTTTAGGTGTAGACATAAAAACCGAGCAAGTGGATGCAGACAACACTCAAGAGCTGGTAAACTTGATAGAAAAACACAAACCAAAGATTGTACTAAATGTAGCTCTTCCTTACCAAGACTTGACCATAATGGACGCTTGTATCAAAACGAAAACCCACTATGTGGATACTGCAAACTACGAACACCCTGATGAAGCAAAGTTTGAGTATAAACTCCAATGGGCAAAAGATGATGAGTTTAAAAAAGCCCAAATACTAGGACTTTTAGGAAGTGGATTTGACCCAGGTGTTACAAATGTTTTTTGTGCCTATGCACAACAGTATCTTTTTGATGAGATAAATTATATCGATATATTAGATTGTAACGCAGGGGACCATGGCTACCCTTTTGCTACAAACTTTAACCCAGAGATTAACCTAAGAGAGGTTAGCTCAAATGGACGTTATTGGGAACAAGGCAAGTGGATAGAGACTAAGCCTATGGAGATAATGATGAAGTGGGAATACCCAAAAGTAGGCACTTATGATAGCTATTTGCTTTATCACGAAGAGATGGAGAGCTTAGTTAAAAACATAAAAGGACTAAAACGCATACGATTTTTCATGACCTTTGGACAGAGTTATTTAACCCACATGAACTGTTTGCAAAATGTGGGTATGCTTGGCATTGAGCCAGTTGAACACAAGGGGCAAAAAATAGTTCCTATGGAATTTTTAAAAACCTTACTACCTGACCCAGCCACACTAGGCGAGAGAACAAAGGGCAAAACCCACATAGGCTGTGTTATAGAAGGCAAAAAAGATGGTAAAAAGAAAAAAATCTATATCTTTAACATTTGCGACCATCAAGACGCTTATAAAGAGACTGGAGCAAATGGAGTCAGCTACACCACAGGAGTTCCCGCTATGATAGGCTCAAAGCTAATAGCCCAGGGTAGATGGAGCGGAAAAGGGGTTTTTAACATGGAAGAATTTGACGCGAAACCTTTTATGGATGAGCTAAATAAACACGGGCTTCCTTGGGAGATTTTGGAGTTAGAATAAATGAAATACTACGAGCTGACACAACTTTGTGATTTTTTACAAGACTTTAAAAAAATCTTCATGGCAAGAAGAGTAGATGATAGTATCATAGAGCTTGGCTTTGATAAAGACTTTACTCTTTTTGTGGATTTGACTAAAAGCAACTCAACTTGCTTTATAACCAAAGATTTTATGAGGCAAAAAGATTATAACGCCCCCTTTGATGTCTTGCTTTATAAAAACATAGCTAGAAGCGAGATAGTTAGCATAGAAGTTGAAGAGCAAAACCGTATCATGAGGCTAAAAGTACGCTCAAATTCCAAATATAAAAGTACAATTACTACCTTGCAACTTGAATTTACCGGTAAAAATACAAATGCCATCATCTTAGATGAAAATGGGGTAGTACTTGAAGCCTTAAGACATATAGATGCTTCAACCTCGTTTAGAAAGGTGAGTGTTGGCCATGAATTACTACCTTTACCTAAAGCCGTACTTAAAGAGACGCCTAAAAAACTTGACATCATAGAACATTTGGAACAAACTTTTATAAAAAAACAAAAAATCCAACTCGACGTTTTAAAAAATGCCAAGCTAAAATCTGTTACAAAAAAGTTAGCTTCCTTACAAAAAGAGCTTGAGGGCATACCTAAAAAAGATGAACTGTTAAAAAAAGCACAAGTGCTAAGTGAGCAAGGAAGTTTAGTTTTAGCAAACCTAGACAAGATAAAACCTTACGCAAAAGAGGTAAGGCTTAGTGACTATGAAAACAAAGAGCAAAACATAGTTTTTCCAAAAGAGGCAAAAAGTCCAACCCATGGTGCAAATATGCTTTTTAACGCTTCAAAAAAGCTAAAACAAAAGGCAAAATATGCTTATAAGCAAAAAGAAAATCTAGAACAAAAGATAGAGTTTTACCAAGGACTATATAATCTCATAAATCAAGCTAAAACTAGCCACGAGATACAAATACTCATGCCTAAAAAACAGCAAAAAAATAAAAAAAGCAAACAAGAAGGATATGAGAGTTTTTTTTATGAGGGTTTTAAGATAATGGTGGGCAGAAACGAAAAAAGCAATATCAAGCTTCTTAAAATCGCAAATAAAAACGATATCTGGTTACATATAAAAGACACTCCATCTGCCCATGTAATAGTGCGAACTAGTAAACAAAATCTACCCCAAAATGTACTTTTGTTTGCAGGAAAATTGTGTGTAAATTTTAGCGGTGTTAAAAAAGGTAGTTTTTTAGTCGATTATACAAAGTATAAATTTGTCCGCATAAATGATGGTGCAAATGTTTTTTACACAGATTTTAAAACTATAAGAGTGGACAAAGAGTAGGAGGATATTATGGCTATTTCACCAGTGGGAGGTATGCTTTACGCTAACCAAAACATGCAAACTCCAGCCGCAAAGCAAGCAGAGTTTCAGCAAAGACTTGACGCTCAAAGTGCAGTTGCTATGACTGAGTCAAATGAAGAACAAAAGGCTATTCAAGAAGTTCGCCCCACCGAAGAGACTTATAAAATCGACCCTGAAAAAGAGCATGAGCAACAAAAACATGACGAAGAAGCAGGAGCCGAAGAGGAGCAGATGTACTCCAAAAAACATGCAGTAGATAGTGAGGAGACTGAAGAGACAGGAGCAGATGGACATATTTTAGACTTAAAGATTTGATTGTCTATATATATTGTGCTATAATAATACAAAAGATATACAAAAGGATACAATATGACACAAACTTTAAGTGTAAGAATGGACAGCGAAGTAAAAAAAGAATTTACCGCTTGGTGCAAAAGCGTAGGTATGAATGCTTCAACGGCGGTTAATATGTTTGCCAAAAAAGTACTTCAAGAAAAAAAACTGCCTTTTACTATCTCTACGGAAGATGACCCATTTTATAGCGAATCAAATATGAAGTTTCTAAAAGAGAGCATAAAAGAGCTTGAAGCTGGAAATGTAGTCGTTAAAACCATGGAAGAGCTAAGGGCTATGGAAGATGCTTGATATAAGATTTTCAAATAGCTCATGGAAAGACTATATCTACTGGCAAAATACCGACAAAAAAATCTTAAAAAAGATAAACTCCCTTTTAGAAGATACGAAACGAAATCCCTTTAGTGGCATTGGCAAACCAGAACCGCTAAAGGGAGATTTGAGCGGATTTTACAGCAGACGCATAGACCAAGAACACAGGCTTGTCTATAAGGTTGAAAATGAAACTATTTTTATAGCTTCAATCAAAGGTCACTACAGCTAAACAATATGAAAAAACGACAGTTAAAAATCATCAACTTTTTACATCTTAGTGATAAAAAATACAATCAAATAAGAGACTACAGAAATCAAGAATACATAAGAAAAGTATCATTAAGTGATAAAATTATCACCCCAGAAGAACATCAAGAGTACAAAAAACTTTTAGAAAAACAAGATATATATTTTGCCTACTTGATAACTTGCGATAATAAAGATTACGGGGTTATTACATTTAAAAAAATAAATAGTCATACCTGTGCCGTTGGGGAATACCTGGTAAAAGAAGAATACAAATTCGAAGGTGGAGGAGTTGCCAACAGATACTGCATGCTTTTTTTGTGCAATAAATTAAATATTAAATTTTTAGAATATGAAGTTAAAATAAAAAACAATAGAGGCTTTAAAGCTGGAAACATAGCAAGAGTAAAAGAGAGTCAATTCAAAAATGGCTACTTAAGAGAAACTGTTGAAATTCTAGACTTTAACAGTAGAGAAATTTTAAACTCAAAGCCTAGAAAACTTTTCGATAAAGTTTACGAGATAAAAGAGTGCCTATTATAAAAAAATTGCACAAAAATCAAGTCTAATGTATCAAAACTCAGTTACTAACATATCACAAAAATCAAACTCTCCCACATTCATGATGATACTAGTATAAGCTAGTCCTGCCCCAAAACCAGCAAGCATACACTTTTGGGTTTTAGTTAGCATTTGCTCTTTTGCATTGTGACAGATGCAAACAGGTATAGTTGAGCCGTTTGAGTTGCCATAGTAAGTTACTACATTACTTGGTACTTTTTCATGAGGTACTTTTATCTTTTGAGCCAATTTATCAACCATAAACTTATTTGGCTGATGAAAAAAATAATACTCTAAGTCATCTTTATTGGTATTTGCAAATTCCAAAGTTTCATATATGTATTTTGGCACATCTTGCATGACGTATTGGAACACAGCTTGTCCATCCATGTGAACGCAAGGCAAATAGTCATAACTACCGTATTTATCAGAGGCAAATTTTTGTCTTTCTTCTTTAGTTGGCTCCCTCCAACCCATAGCAGGAAAAATCAAAGCATCATAACCTTTTGCATCAACTATAGTATGTAAATGGATAGGCAGATTTTTGTGACAATTTTCTATTATATTTATACATATTGCATCTCCCGATAGAGGATATGAGCTTGTATTACTTCTATCTGGATTTCTAGCCAATACATCGCCTGTGATTAGTACAACTTTTTTCATATTGTCATTATTTAAAAGCATAAAAGACTGAAGCAAGCCATTTGCAAAACCTGCACACTGCTGATTTGTATCCATGCAGTATACATCATGGCTTAAACCGGTAGCTTCCATGATGATATTTGAAGTGGGAGGAGCCACATAGTCTGGTGTGGTAGTGCAAACAACTATAGCCGAAATATCTTCTTTTTTAAGCAATCTGTTTTTAAACATATACTCTAAGCCATAAACAGCTACTTTTGAAAAATAGGTATCACTTTTAAAAAATCTATGCTTATCATAACCCATGGTTTTTTGAAGTTTTCTATTTTGTTTTTCAGTTAAATTGTTGTATTTCATATCATCTTCAAAGGCATACTCTATCTCAGGAAGTAAGGCCAAAATTCCTGTTATTTTTTTTCCATAAAATTTAGTCTTCATAGTTAGCTCCTACTTGTTTTGATATACAAAAGTTGTGCATGTTAGTCCATCTGGCTTAGAGCCAAGTTTTTGCCCTATTTTAAAATTTTTATTACTCACATCTACCCAATAGTATGCTCTAATATGTGACTCATTGCTAATATTTAGATATTCCAGATAAGCATCTATTTCATTGTAAATAGCTACAGAATATCTAGGTTTTCTGTATTTCTTTTCAATCCATGTCATCCTCGAATAAAGCACACCTTTTTTACGTTGAAATATCTGGATAAAAATCAATTTATTTTCTTTATATCTAAGTATAATACTTTCACTCTTTATCAAAAGTTTTAACTCTTCTTTTGTGGGAATATCATCTATAATAGGGTCAAACTCTCTATGCATAGTCTCAATTAGGGCATTTATATCTTTTTCTTGTGCCAGCTGAAAACTAATCTTTTCATCTTCTATAGATATATTGCTTTGTCCTGATACCAATCTAGCAAATTCACTATAAAAAACAAATCCTACATTCTGCAAGGCATTACTCACAACGTCTAAATTTTTTCTATGTTTAGTGGTGAACTCAAGTGAAATATTTTTCTCTTTAAAATGCTTATCCAATACACTTTTTGCAAAGGAGATATCTACATAAGCGTTTACAAAATAATAAAATTTATAAAATCCATTTGCTTTTAAAAATATAAATAAATTGCCTTCTATCTCGTAAAAATAAGCTCTGCTTTCCTCTTTCCACTTTAAAATATCTTTGCAAAAAGCAAAACAATTTGTAATTAATTTTCTATTTGAAACCAAGCTTTTGATTTTTTCACTATCCATCTATAGCTCTTTAAATGGTAGCATATAAAACAGTTTCAGTTCTATCAAAAGAATATTGTCTCATAGATATTTTATATTCTGGTACCCACATTTTTACTAAAGCTGGTATATTCCACAAGTCATCAAATTTGTGATATATAGATAAAGCTAATTTTGGCTTATATTTTTTTATCATA
>PDWI01008826.1_pt1 | contig 11762 bp, 7 predicted proteins | sample 1430891 | NCBI WGS metagenome assembly PDWI01 (sample SAMN01162508, study PRJNA174530) | Oral metagenome, whole genome shotgun sequencing project. | biome: Marine environment; feature: Marine mammal; material: Swab sample of the gingival sulcus; isolation source: swab sample of gingival sulcus...
GGTCGACAAAAGTCTCAACTGTATGCACAAGGCTAGTCGTATAGGCAATTGCCGCCTGCGCATGAGCACCTTCGCGCTTGGTAACTTTAATTGCAAGTTCAAGATTGCGCGGATCATTAAGCCCATCAAAAATACGAATAATATCAATACCATTGGCGACTGAGCGCCCAATAAATGCCTCGACAATATCATCGGCATAGTTGCGATACCCCAGTAAGTTTTGGCCGCGTAACAACATTTGTAATTTGGTGTTTTTGACGTGTTTTCTAATGGTGCGCAGACGCTGCCACGGGTCTTCATCTAAATAGCGCAGGCAGGCATCAAAGGTAGCGCCACCCCACATTTCAAGCGCATAATAACCGACTTGGTCAAGCTGTTCTAAAATTGGCAGCATATCCTCAATTGTCATGCGCGTTGCCAATAACGATTGGTGCGCATCGCGCAAAACCGTCTCTGTTATTCTAATGGGTTTTTTCATAATCTATCGGTATCCTTGTCTATTATTATCGAATATGTAAAGATGCAGTAAAGTTGTCATTTCGAGTGAAAGCGTAGCCGTAATCGAGAAATCTCGGGTTTTAAAGTGACTTAAATACACGCACAGCGTGTTCTGCTGTAAAACCATAAGTTTTAAACAGTTCGCCACCTGGTGCTGATGCACCAAAGTGATCGATACCGATAACCTTGCCACCATCACCTGCGTAATAATGCCACGGTCTGGTAATACCCGCTTCCATAACAACGCGCTTTTTAACATCATTTGGTAACACGTCTTCAATATACGATTTATCTTGCTTTTCAAATTCTTCAATTGACATCATACTGACGACACGCACATCAATATGTTCAAGCGACAATAGGCGTTGCGCTTCAACTAAGACATGTAGTTCACTGCCAGTGCCAATTAATATACCATCGGGCTTTTCACCTCTTTCTGAGCTTACGACATAACCACCGCGCGATGCATTGGGGTTAACACCTGAAAGTGAAGGCAAACCTTGACGCGATAATACTATAACCGAAGGGTTATTTTGATTTTTAAGCGCTGCTAGCCATGCATAAGCTGTTTCGGTTGCATCGGCAGGTCGATAGAGCTTGACATTTGGAATACTCCTCAACATGAATAAGTGTTCAATTGGTTGGTGCGTGGGTCCATCTTCACCAACGCCTATACTGTCGTGTGTAAAGACGTAAATCACTGGTAAGTGCATCAAGGCTGACAGCCTTACTGATGGTTTTAGATAATCAGAAAACACCATGAAAGTTGAAGCAAATGCGCGCAAGCCACCATGTAGTGCTATGCCGTTAGCAATCGCCGCCATTGCGTGTTCACGCACGCCAAAGAACAAATTATTGCCGTCGCGATTTTCTGCTGTAAAGTCACCCATGCCCTTGAGGTAAGTCTTCGTTGAACCGTTGAGATCAGCAGAACCGCCCATTAAGTTAGGAACAATTGAAGAAATCGCATTCATAAACGCGCCACCCGAAGCGCGCGTTGCTTGGTCAGGTTTTAAGACATCCCAAATATCAGCGCGACAGAATTTAGCGTCGTCAATTGCATAGTCATGCCAAACAAGCCATTCACTGTATTTATCAGGGTATTTTTTGCTGTAGTCTTCTAAACTTTTTTCCCAATTAAAGCGTCCCAACTCGCGCTCGTCGATAATTGTCTTCATGGCATCGTAGACGGCTTGTTCAACTTTAAACGTTTCATCTTGATTTAAGCCATAAGCTGCTTTAGTTAGCTTAATCTCATCTGAGCCAAGCGGTGCGCCATGCACTGCCGACGTACCAGCCTTATTGGGGCTACCATAGCCAATAACTGTTTTTACCATGATTAATGTCGGTTTGGTCAGGTCTAATTTGGCTTGTTTAAGTGCTTCGTCAATCGCCGCAACATCGTTGCCATCGGCAACTCTTAGCACCTGCCAGCCATATGCTAAATAGCGTTTTTCAACATCTTCAGTAAAGGCAATATTGGTCGAACCATCAATTGTAATGCCATTATCGTCATACAAGACAATTAATTTGCCTAATTTCAGATGGCCAGCCAATGACGACGCTTCTGACGTAATGCCCTCCATTAGGCAACCATCGCCTGCTAACGCATATGTAAAATGATCGACTAATGCAATGTCATCTGTATTAAACTTAGCCGCCAAGCGCGCTTCGGCAATTGCCATACCAACTGCCATAGCAAGGCCTTGTCCAAGTGGTCCTGTGGTCGATTCGACACCAGGCGTCACACCGTATTCGGGATGACCTGGCGTAATTGACTGATACTGACGAAAGTTTTTAATATCATCAAGCGATACGTCGTAACCAAACAGATGTAATAGGGCATAATGTAGCATTGAACCGTGACCGGCTGATAAAATAAAGCGGTCTCGGTTTTTCCAATTTGGTTCTAGAGCACTGCTTCGTAAATGCTTTGCCCATAACGTATAGCCAATTGCGGCAGCACCCATAGGCAAGCCCGGATGACCAGAATTTGCCTGTTCTACTGCGTCGATGCTTAAACTGCGAATCGCATTAATAATTTTTTGTTCAGGAATCATAATTACCTCCATTTCCTATTTAAGTAAGCGCATTGCATTTTTTATATCATTAGGTAGTGCCGAATTAATTATAACTTTACCGCTACGCGGCGTCTTAAAATACATTTCAGTAGCATGTAGCGCCTGTCTTTTAATTGCAACACGTTCAAACGAACCATAAAGATCATCACCGACTATCGGGTGACCAATATAACTCATATGTACCCTAATTTGATGGGTGCGACCCGTTTTTATTTGTAATTTTACAAGCGCGCTATTGGTCAGCTGTTCAATAACACTATAATGCGTTAAAGCAGCTTTGCCATTTGGTGTAACAGTGCGTTTTATCTGGCTGCCCTCGACGAGGCCAATCGGCTGGTCAATCGTGCCATCAAGTTTGTTGAACTTACCGTGTACAAGTGCTAAATAGTACTTTTCAACGCGATTTTCAATAAATTCTTGTGAAACTAAATTTTGCGCATGCGGATTTTTGGCAAACAGTATAATGCCCGACGTGTCGCGATCGAGCCGATTAATTAAACGCGGTTTATAATGTTCACCTTTTTGACCAGCGTAGTAACAAAGCGCATTGGCAAGCGTACCATCAGCAACACCGCGCGTGGGGTGCGCCACAATGCCAACCTGTTTGTCGACCGCCACAATATCGCAATCTTCATATAATATCTTAATTGCAATCTTTTGCGCCGTAATGCCATGTGGTTGATCGACCATTTTAACCTTGATGACATCACCAATTCTGGCTTTGGCATTAAGTGAAATGACGTGATCATTAACGGTTATCGCCGCACTGCGTTTAAGCTGTCGATATAAGCGTGAAGATATAGCAACATCTTCAAATAAGTGTTGCCTAATCGTTTTATTGTCTGTTGCCACTCGATAAATTAACGTATTGTAATTGCCCGTTATCATCTATGCCTCATAACCAAAAAATCACGCATTATAGATTTCTATAAGTATAACATATTTTTCAAACAATAATAAAGACCTCAACTGAATAAACAGCGAGATCTTTTGGAATAAAAATGCCAAACCCGAGATTTGTCGACGTCGCTCGAAATGACAAGGAATGTATATTTCTCGACGATATAAGAAATGACAACATCGTCACACATTAAACGGCAAATTTCAATGCCAAATTAGCTTTGGTTGACTGTTCATTGATAAAGATAAACTTATTGAAATTGGCGCTACAAAAATCGTATAACTGTTTAATATCAGCCGCCGTTTCACCAAAGTCAATAACTTCAACTGTAACTTCTTGCCAACCCATGCGCTTAAGTTCAAAAACTGAATCTTGCGAAATAAGCTCTTTTGGTACCGAACCAAAAATATTGCCATTGATCACTTGATGCGCCATCCAAAACTGATTGTGTTGATCAATTGCGCCAGCGCGCGCTAATTGGCGCGTGCGTTCACGCGAAAAATTTTCTAAATAATCACCAGAATATGGGTTTTCGGTATAAACTGGCTTATATAAAAAAGGAATTGTATTAATGCGTTTAAAATAGACACCCGTTTCTTTTTGTTCGATCATCGAAAACGTGCTGGCTATTTCTTGAGCTGTCTTGGCAATAACCCTTGCCATCTGCTTGACAACATCAACATCATTTGTCGCCACTGCATGCTCTAATTGTAATACTGAATGTTTAAGTGATTCAATTTTAGCACTCACAAGCTACTCCTCATTTTTTACAATCGTTTTCCCTTGTATATTATAGCAAATTTTACTGTTTTTTTATAGTTTTTCTTTATAAAAAAATTAAAAAATCTACAATATGTTGATAATTTTTTGTTTTGTTGCCCCATATATTGGTGATTGTGGAAAACTGCCAGCCTTTTGCTAGGTTTGCCCACTGATTTATTGTTTACTTTATTAAAATGGTAAGATATAATGAGTTAAATTAAATAGAACATAATATGAATAAAGGAGAACCCATGAGCGCATTGACGTATGTACTTTATCCGAAAAAGGATAGTGTCGCTAATATTATTAAAGAAATAAAAGCTAACCCACAGATCAAATTTGTCTCTTTAGTCGCTGTCGATTTAGGCAATAATCATACCGATGTTAAAATACCAATAAAGCATTTAATCAATGATTACGTTAATTTTTTAAAAAACGGCATTCAAACCGATGGCTCTAGTGTTACGCTACCGCGCATTGCCGAAGTAGATAATGGCAAAGTCGACTTGATACCTGACGATTCAGTAAAGTGGTTTGTCGATTATAACTACGACCTCGTTGATAGCGAAACCAGCTTACCGATTGGCACGCTCATTATACCTGCCTTTATTCGTCATGAGGGACAATACGTTGGTTCACGTGCCATTCTTAAAAAAGCTGCTGATCACTTTAAAAGCGAAACGATGCGCCTGTTAAAAGAGCATCCGCAAGCCGTTGCCGAATTGGGCTTGAAAGACGTATCAGAGGTAGCCAAAGTAAATTTAACGGTCGCAACAGAACTTGAATTTTGGGTTAAAACACCTGATTCATCTGCCGACATTGAGGAACTATCAACATCACAGTCACTTAAAGAACAATACTGGAAACGCACCGTTGGTAAAGTGCGTACAGCGCTAGAAAAAGCACTGCTCAACCTAAAAAAATACGATTTTCAACCTGAAATGGGTCATAAAGAAGTCGGCGGCATACAGGCGCGCCTCAAACAAGCCAACGACTTTAGCCATGTCATGGAACAATTAGAAATTGATTGGCGTTTTGACACGGCACTGCAATCGGCAGACAACGAAATGTTTGCACGCGATATTATCAGTGACACCTTTGTCAGAGAGGGTCTTGATGTATCTTTTCGCGCCAAGCCAATTGAAAGCGTTGCTGGCAGTGGCGAACACCATCACATTGGCGCCAGCGTAACGACAACCGATGGCAAGATTATCAACTTATTTGCACCACTTGATGAAAAGCGCGACTTTTTAAACAGTTTGGGTTACGGTGCATTAATGGGCATATTAAACAACTACGAGGTTATCAACCCCTTTATCACCTCGACCAACGACGCCTTTAACCGCCTTAAACCCGGCTTTGAAGCACCTGTTTGTATTGTCGGCTCACTTGGACACAGTGTGAACGAGCCTTCTAGAAACCGAACAGTTTTAATTGGTTTGGTGCGCGAAAACGGGCAGCCGCTTGCCACCCGTTTTGAACTGCGTTCACCCAACCCAATGTCTAACACTTACTTAGTTGTCGCTGGTGTTTACCAGTGTATTATTGACGGTTTAATTTACGCTTTAAGCAAGCGCCGCAGCAATGCCGAATTGTTAAAAGAGCTCACTAAAAAACAAGGTGATAGCTACGGTTATTTAGCGGCAGATAGACAATACATCTGCGAAAATGATGTCTTTGATGATTACGATCAAGCAGAGCGCGACCGCCTATTTGGCAAACCACCTGTCAACGTCTACGAAAACCTCAATAATTTCAGAAATCATCCCAAAAAATCACAGTTGTTAAAACATGGTGATGTCTTTAGCGATGCAATTATCGCCTCATATGAAGAAACCCTACTATCGCAATGGGCAACCGAATTGGGGTCGCGCATTATCCCTGAGGGCATGACACTAGTCAGACAATCGCGCCAGATTCACGAAAGTCATTATGGCGTCGCTGATATTGATGTCGTCAGATGGGAAAAAATCGAAAAACTGCGCCATGCTTTAATGAAAGACTCGCTGGCGAATGACAGTATTTTTACAAAGATTAAAAAAGCGATTAGCGAAGAAGATTACGAAACGGTGTCGCAACTGCAAATCGAAATGTCTGAAAAGTTAAGCGAGCTGAACGCACTTTACCACATTTATAAACATAACTTATTTGTGGTTGAATAGTGAACTCAGATTTAAAAAACGGTTACGTCAACTGACGTAACCGTTTTTGTGTTTACTTATATAAACTTATTATTCTTCGTAAAGGCGTCTTTCGGCAACTTCGCGCTTTAATTCGCTAATCAGCTGTTCTAAACTGTATTCATAAATACGCGGATTACCCTTTTCGTCTTGAATAAAGTGGCGCACTGAAAACTTGCCTTCAGCTGCTTCTTTATCGCCAATTACCATCATATATGGCACTTTTTCAACTTGAGCTGCTCTAATTTTATAGCCGACTTTTTCGCTTCTTTGGTCTAAGTGTACTCTGAAACCTGCCGTCTTTAGCTGTTCGTAAATACCTTCAGTAAATTCAATATGGCGATCACTGACTGGTATTAGGCGAATTTGTTCAGGTGCCAACCACAGTGGAAACTTGCCCTTATACTGTTCAATTAAGTAAGCGACCATGCGTTCCATTGTCGACAGCACGCCGCGGTGAATAACGACTGGACGGTGATTGTCTTGACCGTCTTCACCGACATAAGTTAAATCAAATCTTTCAGGTAATAAGAAGTCGAGCTGAACAGTAGACAGCGTTTCTTCATTGCCAAGTGCCGTCTTAACTTGAACGTCTAACTTAGGACCGTAAAAGGCGGCGTCGCCAATGACTTCGAAATAGGGGAAGCCAATGTCATCTAAAGCGTCTTTTAACATTGCTTCGGCTTCTTCCCACATCTTGTCATCATCAAAGTATTTTTCTTTGTTTTCAGGATCGCGGTACGATGCTCTAAAGCGAAACTCCTTGATGCCAAAGTCTTCATACATTGCTAAAATAAGCTCTACAACGCGCTTAAACTCGACTTTTATTTGGTCAGGACGAACAAATAAGTGGGCGTCGTTTAAGGTCATTTCACGTACGCGTGACAAACCACTTAAAGCGCCGCGTCGCTCGTAGCGGTGCATCATGCCAAGTTCGGCAATTCTGATTGGCAGTTCGCGATACGAATGAATTTCGCGGTTGTAAATTTCCATATGGTGCGGGCAATTCATCGGGCGCAATACAAGTAGTTCGCCATCGCCCATATCCATTGGTGGAAACATATCTTCGTGGTAATGATCCCAGTGACCACTTGTCTTATATAAATTGACATCTGCCAAAACCGGCGTATAGACATGGTCGTAACCGAGTTCAATTTCTTTGTCGACAATATAGCGCTCGATAATGCGACGAATGGTTGAACCCTTTGGCAACCAAAACGGCAAACCTGAACCGACATTTTGACTGATGTCAAACAGTGCCATTTCTTTACCAATTTTGCGGTGGTCACGTTCTTTGGCTTCTTGTAAAAGCTGTAAATAGGCCTCTAAATCTTTTTTCTTGCCATAAGTTGTGCCATAAATGCGCTGTAGCATTTTATTTTTTTCGTCGCCGCGCCAGTAAGCGCCAGCAATTGACAGCAGTTTAATCGCCTTTACTTTTCTGATGTCCATTAAGTGCGGCCCCTTACAGAGGTCGATAAATTCACCCAACTGATAAAACGAAATAACACTGCCCTCTGGCAAGTTTTCAATTAAGTCAACCTTATAGACTTCATCTAATTTGCTAAAGTGTTCAAGTGCCGCTTCACGCTGCATTTCACTGCGCACGAGTTGATGACCCTCTTTGACAATTTTTTGCATTTCTTTTTCAATACCTGCCAAATCGTCTGGTGAAAAGCGGTGCTCAGTGTCAAAGTCGTAGTAAAAGCCATTGTCGATGGCTGGCCCGATGGCAAATTTAACACCGGGGTAAAGGCGCTGTACCGCCAATGCCATAATATGTGCACTGGTATGCCAAAAAATCGCTCTGCCCTCTTCGTCGTCGAAATTGACAAATTTTAGTTCAGCATCTTCTTTAACAGCCTCTTGCAAACCGCGCGTTTCGCCATTGACAACAGCGCCTAAAGTGGTACGCGCCAACCCTTCAGAAATATCTTTGGCAATATCGTACAGTAAAACGCCTGCTTGATATTGTCTGACCGAACCATCTGGTAAAGTGATTTTAATCATGTTCCCTCCTCTTAATAATAAAAAAAGCGACATCAGCCATAGGGCGATTGTCGCGGTTCCACCTAAATTCATTCTAAAAGAATCTCTAAGCACTTAACGCCTGCACGCGTCTTTCTTTTTTGCAATCAGCATACTGTGAAAGAAACTGTGGAACTAGTTTTCAGCTAATGATACCAGAACGCTTACACCGACCGTTCTTCGCTAAAGATAGAGCACTAGCCTACTCGTTTCCGTCATCGTCTTTATAATATCATATACGCATTGCAATCGCTTGTCAATAGCGCACAATAGAAAATAGCGCAAAGTCATGCGCAGCTTTTTTATACATCTATTAATTACTTTACTATTTCGCCATTATAATAGATAATGCCGCCTGCATCATAGACATTTGTATAACCCATATCATTTAACAAGCGCTGTGCCTGTCCTGAGCGATTACCGCTGCGGCAGTAGACAATAATTTTAGTGTCTTTATCAGCAATTTCACTTTCTATTTTGCTTTCAAGTTGATTAAGTGGTAGCAGTTCGGCACTTGCGACATGACCAGCATCGTACTCTTGCTGTGTGCGCACATCGATAAAACGAATCGCTTGATCTTCTTCAACCATTTTAACTGCGTCGTCTAAACTAATTGTTTTAGATTGGTTATCGGCGCTGTCAGTTTGCTCTTTCGGCGCACAACCAACCAAAAATATCATTGTAAAAATCATTAAAAAGATAATTATTTTAGTCAAAGTATACCTCCGTTTATCGATCACTTACTTAACAATGTTACCCCTGCAATTTGGTGTTAAACAAATTTAATACACATGTTGAATATCCGTTAGTCAATTGCCATTTAAGCACGCTTATATTATAATTGTATTAACTAGCGCAACATATAATTAAACTGAAAGGACGTGCGACAATGAAACTATATTGCTACCCTAAATGAGGAACATGTAAAAAAGCAGTTGCTTTTTTGGAAGAGAACAACATCTCGTTTGAATACATTGATATTAAAACCGCGCCACCAAGCGCCAAAGAACTAAAGGCCTATCACAAACTAAGTGAACTGCCACTAAAAAAGTTTTTTAATACGTCAGGCATGGCCTATCGCGCACTTAACATGAAAGAAAAATTTGCCGTCGAAAGCGATCAACAGCTGTTTGAAAGACTGTCCAATGACGGCATGTTAATCAAACGACCTCTGCTGGTTGGCAAAGATTTTGTATTAGTCGGCTTTAAAGAAGCGAATTGGCAAGACACTTTATTGTAAAAAGCTAGTGAAGTGAATAGATTTCGCATTTAAAACCCGAGATTTCTCGATTACAGCTGCGCCTTCACTCGAAATGACAATTTGACCGAACAGCTGCGGATACGATGGTTAAATATGTAAGTATAATTATTTATTCCAAATAATGATGGAGCAAAATGGAAGAATTGCCATTTACCAGTGTTTGCGCTTATCTGTTTTTTAAAACATGGCGTGTTGACTTTGTCAACGCACTTTTTTGTTAGTTTTCACAGTCAGAATAAGTCAATCTTTCGTAAATTACATAACGCTTACCAATAATACAGATTGATGACATCTATATTACGTTATCACTTGTTGTATTGACGTATGTTATATTTATGCGTATAATTAAAATAAGATTAGGTTTACACGACCTCAATCAAATCGACTTTAAGGAGGAAACACATGAAAAAACTATTATCGTATGTACTTGCTCTTACATTATTAGTGGGTACAATGGGCATTACTTTCGCAGCCCCTGCGGACGTAACTGATGCAAGCGAAATTCAAGCCGTAGACGTCTTAATGGCTTTAGGCGTTGTCAACGGCTATCAAGATGGCACTTATAAGCCACTAAAAATCGTTTCTAGAGCGGAAATGCTTAAATTAATCGTTGTCGCTTTAGGTTACGAAGGCTTAGCAGCTAGTAGCAATAATAATTTCACAGATGCTAGCAACCACTGGGCTAAAGGATACATCGGCGTCGGTGTTAACCTCGGCATTATTGAAGGTTACGGCGATGGTACTTTTGGACCTGATAACCCAGTTAAATATTCTGAAGCAGCTACCATGTTAGTTAGAGCTTTAGGGTGGACAAACCAAGCAATTGGTGGCGTATGGCCAACCAACTATGTTGCAAAGGCGACAAGCTTAGGTATTTTTGACGGCGTTAGTTACGCAGACGCTGGCGCAACACGTGGCGATATTGCAGAAATGGTTTTCAATACTTTATCATTAGGCATCGGCACAGTTGATGCAAATGGACAATACCAGCCAAATCCTTCTGACACAATGTTAACTAGACTCGGCGGTCAATTATTGAGCGCAACACCAGCAGTATACCAAGGTACTTTACCAACAGTTGCAAACTTACGTAAACAAATTGGCGAGCTAAGCCATGTATATACGAATGCAGCTGGCAATGAAGTCATCGCTGTTATTAACAAAGCGACGACGTTAATCGGTACAGTAAATGCCGCGCAAACTAAGTTTACAGTAGGCAACACTGACTATACACTACCTTCATTCCCTACCACAGCTTACGAAACTTATCTAAACGCTGATCAAACAAGCACATCAGCAACAGCCGCACTTTTGGCAAATGAAGACTATATGCTTTCAGTTGACTTAAACGGCATGACAATTACGCAAATACACGCAGCTAGCCAGTGGGCAGTTACGCAATCGCAAGTCGTGACGAATGCTGATTTAGCAAACATGGCAAGCAATAAAACACTATTTACAGTAGCCTTTAAACTAGATGGAAATGGCGACATTGATACCAATTCGTTTGAACTTATCGGCGCTAACAGCCTTGCTGATATTAATGATGGCGACGTTGTATACGTCTATGACGATGGTAGTTATATAACTAAAGTTGTCGTCGGCAAAACAATGATTAATAACGCTAAGATTACAGTGAGAACCGCTAACGAAGTTACAATCAATGGCACAGAATACGAAGCGGCTGATCCAACTTACAACAATGTTATCACCGATTTATTTACAAATAACATTTACTTACCAGCAAATGATAATAGTTTCAACTTTAAACTAGATTACTTTGGTAAAATCTTTGCTGTCGAACCTGTCGCTACAACAACACCTAATGAAAATTATGCAGTATTACTATTGACGCAAGACAGTGGTGGTATTTTATCAAGTAACCCAGAAGCTAAAGCGCACTTGTTCTTAGCAGACGGAAGCGACGCTGTATTTGAAGTTGTAGGTGCAAACCCTGCATTATTAAATGCATCTGGCGCTTGGTTACCACCAGCAACTGCAAACTATGGTGATTTAGTTAAATATACGACAAATAGCAATGGACAAATTTC
>PDWI01009908.1_pt1 | contig 11762 bp, 9 predicted proteins | sample 1430891 | NCBI WGS metagenome assembly PDWI01 (sample SAMN01162508, study PRJNA174530) | Oral metagenome, whole genome shotgun sequencing project. | biome: Marine environment; feature: Marine mammal; material: Swab sample of the gingival sulcus; isolation source: swab sample of gingival sulcus...
GTCTGAAAAATGATATTTTTTCGTGCCAATAATTTGATAATCTTCGTGTCCTTTGCCCGCAATTAACACCACATCTTTTGGATCGGCTTTTGCCATTGCCTCACGGATCGCATATTGTCGAATGTGCATTACCGTTACTTTTTTCGGTTTAATAAAGCCTTTTAAAATGTCATCGGTAATGGTTTCAGGATCTTCGGTGCGTGGGTTATCGTCCGTTATGATCACTTTGTCCGCATAACGCTCGGCAATCTCTGCCATTTGTGGGCGTTTACCAGTATCACGATCGCCACCGCAGCCAAACACACACCATAAATCGCCGTCACAATGTAAACGTGCGGCTTGCAACACTTTTTCAAGGGCGTCTGGAGTGTGGGCATAATCCACAATTGCGGTTGGGCATTCTGATCCGCTAAAAGATTCCATTCGTCCGCAGACACCTGTTAAAAGCGGTGCGGTTTCGATCAATTTTTGCAAATCGTGTCCTAAAACTAATAGGGTCGCTAATGCAGTCAATAAATTGCTGACATTAAATGCCCCTATCAATTTACTTTCCATTTTGCCTTCGCCCCAACTTGATGCAAATTCAATGCTTGCACCTTGTTGATTAAAAGTAATTTTTGTGGCTTGTAACCATTGTTTTTGTGTAATTTCAGCCTTTGGATCGCAGCTAACTGCAATGGCATTCGGTAATTGTTCTAGCCATTGTTTGCCCACTTCATCATCAAAGTTAATCACTTTATGCTGAGTTTTTAATTCGCTAAATAAACGGAATTTCGCTTTTGCGTATTCGTCCATTGTTTTGTGATAATCCAAATGATCACGGCTTAAATTCATAAACACCGCTACATCAAAATTCAATGCTTCTACACGATGTTGCACTAAGCCGTGCGATGATACTTCCATTGCACAAAAATCCGCTTTTTGTTCAACAAACTGAGATAAATAACTTTGAATTTCAACGGCTGAACCTGTGGTATTCACCGCCTCTTGCATATCAGGATATAAACCGTTTCCGATTGTGCCCATTACCGCAGATTTACCGCCAATAAGGTTATGCCATTGTGCTAAAAGCTGAGCGACAGTGGTTTTTCCATTTGTGCCAGTTACACCAACTAAGGTTAATTTTTGAGACGGATTTCTGTAAAACTCACCTGCAATTTGTGAAACTTTTTGGGCTAGATTTGGGACGTGAACAACATAAGAAGAGCCTCTCATTTTTCCAGTATTTGCAAATTCAAGCATATCTTCCTCTGTAAGAACAGGCACACAAATTTGAGTTTTTTCTTTTTCTTGCCCTTCTTCGACTTCACTTAAAACTAAACTTGCCCCTTGCTTGATAGCTCTTGGAATAAAATCTCGTCCATCAACTTGATGACCTTTTAAGGCAATAAATAAGTCGCCCAGTGTGACTTGGCGACTATCTAAACAAATATGTTTTAATTCCAGATCTTCTAATTCTGCAAAATCTGGAATGATATTAATTAATCGTTTCATTATTCTTCTTCATTTCCTAAATTATCGGGTTTAATATTACGTTCTTTTAGGGTATATCCCATTATTTTTGAAAATACAGGGGCTGAAATTGCACCACCATAATACTTTTTACCACGTGGCTCATTGACTAGCACCACTAAAGAAAAACGTGGATCACTTGCCGGTGCAACCCCTGCAGTATAAGCAAGATATTTTTTTACATACTGCCCTTTTTCAAGTTTCTGAGCCGTCCCTGTTTTAATAGCTACTCGATAACCATCAACGGCAGCTCTGATACCACCACCACCTGCTTTGGCAACACTTTCCATCATATTCACTACTTGTTTTGTTATTTTTTCTGGCAACACTCGCTCACCAATAATCGGTGGAGTAACCTTGGTAATAGAAAGTGGGCGATAAATACCAAAGCTACCTAAAGTTGCATAAGCTCTGGCTAACTGTAATGGGGTGACTTCCAAACCGTAACCGTAAGCCACTGTTGCTCGCTCAATATCAGACCATCTCACACGATCACCATTTGTACCACGACGTTCACCTAGTCCTAATTCTGTATCTTTTCCAAAACCAACCTTAGAATAGGTATTCATTAATACCGCTGGTGACATTCTTAACGCAAGACGACTTACCCCCACGTTACTTGATTTTTGTAAAATTCCTTCAATAGAAAGCTGCTCTCGTGGTGCTACATCGTGAATGCGGTGTCCATTCACAATAAAAGGACGAGTATTGATAATTTCATCACGATAGGTTACACCATTCTGTAATGCGGTTAATACGACAAATGGCTTAACTGTTGAACCTGGTTCAAAGGTATCGGTAATGGCTCGGTTACGTGCCAATTCAGATTTATATTGCGAACGATTATTTGGATTAAATGAAGGGGCATTTGCCATTGCTAATATCTCACCCGTTTGAATATCAACCAACACTGCTGTGCCAGATTTTGCATTATTCTCAATCACCGCCTTTTTGATTTCTTTGTAAACCATCATCTGTAATTCTTCATCAATACTTAATACTACATCCTGGGGTTCTTGCTGTTCTTTGGCATAAATATTTTCGATAACATTGCCCCGGAAATCTTTACGAATCACTTTTTTACCATTTTTTCCAACAAGCTGAGAATCAAAACTACGTTCCAAACCCTCAATTCCTTTTTTGCTATCTACATCTGTAAATCCGATTAATTGTGATGCCACTTCGGCTAATGGATACACTCGTCTATACTCTTTCTTTAAGACTAATGCACTAATTTTTAACTCTTTCGCATAGGTTGCAATTTCTTCTGAACGATGACGGCTAATGTACATAAAACGCTTATCAAAATGTTTATAAATTTTAGCCATTAAACGTCCATAAGTAGTATCCGCTTCCTTTGCCAATTTTTTCATTTTTATTTTTTCTATTTTTGCAGCTTTTTTATCTAGCGTTAAAAAAGTAGAATTAGTACGATTATGTACTTTGGTTAAGAGCAAATTATAGTCAATACCTGTCACTTGAGATAATAAAAGCCAATACTTATCATCATTCGGATTTAAAATAGCGCGTGGACTATATTTAGGTTTTTTGTTTTCCTTAATAAATTTACTTAAATGTGATTTAATTTTACTTGCTGATACACCCACTTCCATTGCTAACACTTTCCAACGTGTATTATCACGTTTAATCAATGTTTCAAAATAGACTTTAGGATCAAGGGTAATTGCATAACGAAAATCGCTTACCGAAAGTAAACGGTGATTACGATCTAAAATGCGTCCACGGGTAAATTCTAATTTTTGAGTACGAATCGAACGATTGTTTGCTTTTTCTATTAAATTCTCAGAATCAAAAATTTGAATATAAGCCACTTTCACAACTAATGCAGATAGCAATATAAAAAGAATAAAATAAACAGTATAAAAACGAAAAGATAAATAACTTTTTGTTTGTGAGGATTTTTCAGAATTAGGATTTTGATTTGTCATTTTATATTCAACTCTATCTATTCAACTTTGGTTTATTCAACAATAATAACTTCTTGTTCTTTTGAAATCGTACTCATGCCAAGACTTTTGGCTTGAGCTTCCACAATTTGTTTAAAGGTTTTATTATTTTCTTCTAATTGCATATGCAGATATTGATCATTTAATTTATGTTTATAAGCAATTAAATGCTCTTGTTCGCTGATCAATAAACGGGTTTGGTGTGTAAGCCATACCGTTGCTATACCTGTTGCTACTAAGAGTAACAATAATAAAATTGCTAATTTATTATTGTTAATTAAATCATCAACAATAATCTGTCTTAATGGATAACGTTCGTTTGCCATTTTTTTATCCTTATTCTTATTTTTCTGCTACACACTTTTCTGTCACACGCTTTTCTGCTATACGTAGCACAGCACTGCGTGAACGAGGGTTTATGTCAATTTCTTGCTGTGAAGGCTTAATTGCTTTGCCAATTGTTTTTAATGGAATATCTTTATTCAATTCACTTTCTAAAATCGGCAATCCTTTGGGAATTGACTTTCCTTTACTATTTTTACGTATAAATTGTTTAACCATTCGATCTTCCAACGAATGAAAACTAATAATAGAAAGTCGCCCTGCTTGATTAAGCACGCTAAGGGCTGAATTTAAGGCTTTTTCTAATTCATCAAGTTCGCTATTGATATAAATACGGATCGCCTGAAAAGAACGAGTCGCAGGATGTTTATGCTTATCTTTAAAAGGCACAGCCTCAGAAATAATAGACGCTAATTGTAAAGTACGAGAAATTTTTTCAATATTAGATTTATTATAATTCACAATCTCTGTCGCAATACGTTTTGCAAAACGCTCCTCGCCAAAGGTTTTTAACACCCAAGTTAAATCTTCAATAGATACCTGTGCAAGCCATTCCATCGCGGATAAACCTTTTGTAGTATCCATACGCATATCCAAAGGACCATCTTTCATAAAGCTAAAACCCCGTTCCGCTTCATCAAGTTGTGGTGAAGAAACGCCAAGATCCAGCAAAATACCGTCAATTTTGCCCGTTAATTGTAATTTTTCACAAATTTCAGGAATAAAAGAAAACGCATTATGTTCAATCTGAAAACGAGGATCAGAAATTGTTTCAGCCTCTGCAATCGCTCGAGGATCACGATCAATACCAATTAAACGCCCATTTTCGCCTAATTGACTTAAAATCAATCGAGAATGACCACCACGCCCAAAAGTGCCGTCAATATAAATACCATCAGGTTTAATTGCTAATCCGTCCACTGCCTCATTTAATAAAACAGTAATATGTTGGGGGGCATTGCTCATCATTTTTTGTACCAATTAGTTAAAAGTAAATTCAGAATTAGAAATTTTAACCCTTTACACCTGATACGACAAGTGATTTTACCACCTTTTGCCTGTGTACATTTTTATTCTATTCCGTTAGAATTACCTTTTATTTTCAATAACACAAAAAATCTGTGAAAAAAGCGACATTCTACCTTCTTCAACAACAAAAAATCGGTGAATATGATGCCATTATTTCTATCGCCTGTGATTTAGCCGCAACAGCATGGCGTTCAGGCAAACGTATTCTAATCAGTTGTGAAACCGAAGAACAAGCCCTTGATATTGATGAAGCATTATGGGCAAGAGATCCTGAGCAGTTTGTGCCACATAATTTATCTGGTGAAAGCACCACTTATGCCACACCTGTTGAAGTCAGTTGGAAAGAAAAACGCAACACCCAACGCAGAGATTTATTGATTAATTTACAGAATCAAGTACCCAGTTTTATTAGCAGTTTTAACCAAATTTTTGACTTTGTCCCTGTTGAAGAAACACAAAAAGAACAAGCTCGTGAGCGTTACAAACAACTTCGCCAAATGGGTTGGCAGTTGGAAACTGAAAAAATAGAATAAATATTGACAAAACTATTACATATAAAAATAAGGAGTCATCAAATGAATTTCAAAAAAATAGCAAACAAGCATACCCTATATATTGTTCTTGGTTTTATTGCTGTGGTAGGTACCACATTTTATATCTTTGATTATTTCAGATTGTTCCCTTTAAAAGAAAATATACAACAACTAAAAATAGAAAATAAAAATTTAATCTCAGAAAATAAACGTTTATTATCAAAACAACAAGAATATAAGCACACTATTGATAAATTACAAAATGAAAATATTGCATTAACAGATGAGAATAATGAAATACTAAAAAACATGTCTCATTTACAACAAAATTATGATAATGCTAATAAGACACTTACTCAATTAAAAGAACAAAATAATAAACAGTTAGATGATATCTCCAATTTAGAAAAAAAACTTTCACAATATAAAAAGTTAAAAAATACCAATAAAAGAGTTAAAATACAAAAACAAGATACGACTAAAAAATTATATGGTATAGCAAAGTATAGAAGAGAGCGTAAAGATAAATGCCGTAAGGCATATTATGCTTTTGTTTTTAATGCAAGTAACAAAGAAGAAATAAAGTATAAAGAATGTCTGAAAAAAGTCGAAAATGATATTCAACAGCTCAAATTAAAATTACATTTAGCTAACTAAAAATTATAATGCTAATTTTAATTTAGTATAGTTTAATACCCGATTTTGGATAGTCTCTATCAAATAACCACGTAGATAAGATATCATCTATCACTACGTTACTGTTTCATCTACTAAATAAATAACAATGAATACACCAATAATTGATTTACAAATTGCAACTGAAAACCAAACAAATTTACCGACTATAGAAAATTTCACATACTGGGTTCAACAAACATTAATATCGGAAGCACAAACAGATGATTTTCCAGATACTGAAATAACTATTCGTGTTGTTGATGAAGCAGAAATTCACAAATTAAATTTAACTTATCGTAATAAAGATAAACCTACCAATGTACTTTCATTTCCTTTTGAAATACCTGAAGGTTTTAAACTTCCATTACTTGGTGATTTAATTATTTGTAAACAAGTGGTTGAACATGAAGCTAAAGAGCAGAAAATTTCATTAGATTCCCATTGGGCACATTTAACAGTTCACGGAACTTTACACTTACTTGGTTATGATCATATTATTGATAGTGAAGCAGAAGAGATGGAAACATTAGAAACAAAAATAATGCAATTAATAGGATTTGAAGATCCCTACATCAGTGAAAAAGAAACTGTCTCCTAATAATTCCTGATAGGTTTTTTCGATAATTCTTCTTCCGTTTTTTCAATTGCATCTAAACATCTTTGTTTGCGGTATTCAGTTTCTTGTAATTTGATCTGCCAATAGGTTATATCTTGATCGTTTTGAGATTTATATCCTTGTTCTATAATCCAACTTATTTTATCATTTAATAAACGTAGTGCTTTTCTATATTCTTCTAAGCGCTTTGCTGGGCGTAAGGAATGAATATTTTTAGAAAAATGATAAGATGATTGAAATTTATGCTGTTTCTTTTCTGTATATTGTGGTTTATTTTTAAGAATATCAATGGCTTTTTGTAATGTTCTAAATTGTAAAATGAGCTTATCTGCATAAAATTCTGCCATATCATTTTGAGTAACTTTAACCAAAATCTGTACCGTTTGTTCAATTTCATTCACAAAGGCCTGTACAGTTTGGCTCTGTTGTGAAAAACAGTCACTATAAACTGTAATTTCTTGTTCCAAATAAGGTGAAAAAATAGCAAATTTTTGATAAATAGATGAATTAAATTTCATAATAAAAAAGAGTAAGTTTTGATAAAAAATGACCGCTATGTTTAATTTCTAAAAATCAATAGTTAAACGTTTGCAGTTGCCCTGCTTTAATGATTTAGTGGCATTATAAATATTCTTCTCTATCTGGATCAACTAATTTTGCTTGAGCAATCGTATTCTCAATAGTAATACCTTGTACCAAAATAGAAAACATTACCACGGAATAAGTCATAATAAGAATAAGATCTCGCACATCCATTCCAGTATTATCAATAAAGGCAACTTTAGGTGGAATCGAAAGTGCCATTGCGAGCGCAAGTCCACCACGTAGTCCGCCCCACGTCATAATTTCTAGGGTATAAGGATTATAAGTTCTAAAACGTTGATAAAGTTTAAATGGGATCCATAAACTGATATAACGGCTTGCTAAACAAATAGGAATTGCCACAATCATTAAAATAATACCGTAAATATTAAAATCAATCAGTAGAACAGCAAAACCAATTAAAAAGAACAGTAATGAATTTAAAAAGTGATCAATCATTTCCCAAAAGTGATCTAAGTAACGCTGACTTTGTTCTGAAAAGCCGGAATGACGTGTCCAGTTACCAATCATAATGCCTGAAACAACCATTGCTAACGCACCAGATACATGCAAAATATTTGTGGCAAACATAAATCCTGCTGTTGGAATAGTTAGGGTTAATAATATTTCCATACTTCCATCATCGGTTGCAGAAATCAGTAAATGGGCAATAAAACCCAGAACAAAACCTAAAAGAATTCCCCCAACAGCTTCGTGTAGGAAAAGTTCTAAAATGCGACTAAATGATGCTTCTTCACCCCCAAATGCAACTGCGAAAATGGTAACAAAAATCACTAAACCCACCCCATCATTAAAAAGTGACTCACCTTCTACTTGCATTGATAATCGCCTTGGTGCTTTTAAATTTTTGATGATTGCCAGCACAGCGATAGGATCGGTTGGGGAAATCAATGCACCAAATAAAATACAATAAATCAGAGAGATATCTAAACCAATAAGATAGCTTACGCCATAAACAAGGCAACCAATAATAATGGTGGACATCAGTGTTGAAAAAAGGGCAAAAATTGAAATTTCCCATTTCTGATCTTTTAACACAGGGAGTTTAATACCCAATGATCCTGCAAACAATAAAAAACCCAAAATACCATGTAATAAAAAGCGTTTAAAATCAACTTGTTGCATTACATCTTTGGCGATACTGTCGATATTGAACCAACCTAGCCAGCCTAAAATAAGCAAGAGCAGAGATCCAACCATTGCAGCAGCGGTAATAGCAATAGTAGATTGCACCTTATCACTAATCTTATGTGTAACAAAACCGAGCAAAATAGAAAGAGCTGAAAGAAAGCAGATATATGCGTAAATATCCATTAAATACCTTTGATAAAAAATTGTTAATAATATGTAATGTGTAAATTAAAACAATTTATCGTGAGACTGTAAAGGAAAAAGACACATAAGCGGTAATATTTATACGAAAATTAGTTTTGTAGATACTATTATCTATCTTAATATTTTTCGAGACAGTAAAAACCAACCCCATTTCTGAGGTTGGTTTGTTATTTTAGTGATTATATCAACTATATATCAACGATGTATATCGATTAGATAATCATAATACCATCTTGAATATAAACCTGATGTAAGCCAGAGCTATCAGAGCTGTGTTGATAAACATCATAGCTTACGCCATCAACATCAGTATTGTCTTCAACTTTAGACCATCTTCCCCGACCATCTTTTAAGTTTGTATCCGTATCACTACTCCAATCGCTACCACCCAAGTCAACTTTGTTGCCAGTACCTTCGCTGTTAATAAGGATATGTCCATTTACTAATGCATCATCTGGATTATCATTTGCTTCAAGGATTTCGTTATATTTAAGGTTTAACTCAATATAATCTCCTTGAAGATTGATCTCTTCAATACCGGTTAAGCTACTATCGTGACCTTTCATACCCGTTTCTTTTAAACTACGCGAGCTACCATCTGCAGTGAGATTAAGCGTATCATAACCTGCACCACCAGTAATTACGGTTGAATTATCACTGAACCAGCCCACATTAAGTGTGTCATCTCCACTATCAAGGTCAATTATTGAAACATCATTAAGTTTTGGATTCCGTATATTCTCCCCAATAGTCACAGTATCATTACCTTCACCTAAGCGAACCTCTGAATCTTGGAGATAACTTCCCACATCAAAGGTATCATTACCGCCACCCAAATTTATCCAACTATTGGTTGCATTATGAGCTACTCTTAAGAGATCATCACCTGAACCAGAAATAATCGACGACTCTAGAATGTCGCCGCCAACCTTGAGTTCATTATTACCATCTCCTGATGTACTACCGTTTTTATGGGTTAAAGTTTCAATATGAGCAGGGTTTCCATTAGCATCTTCACTGAGTTCTAAATCAATTTTACCTTGGAATAAATTCCCGAAAATACTGACATCATCATCTCCTAAACCACCATAAAGGACACCCCAGTCGAATTTTCCGGTGACTTGTACTTTATCATTACCTTCACCCATATCAATGACATTTGTTCCCTGTTTAACATCTTTAACAGAAAATAAATCATCCCCTTCTTCTAGATATACTTGAGTATTCTTAAGCATAGCTCCACCAACCATAAAGGTATCATCACCCTTACCCGTAGCGGCTATAAATCCAACTGTAGTACGGGAACTCATATTTTCTTTAACAAAGATATATTTATCTGAATCATGAGTTTCGTCAAATTTTGTAATAGCATACTTATCAGTCCCACCTTCTATATTCGGATCAGATATTTTAACCCAGTTGTTAGGATCTGTCCCCGCAACAAATGTTGCATCTTCTGGTTCATCTAAAAGTGAAAGATGTCCCGTTGCTATTACTCCATCTCCCTTATCAAAAATATACCATTTTGATATCTGATGAACGTCTCCATCTGCTATAAAATTACCTACTTTATCAACAAAGTTAATCGGTACTGCCTTATCTGCATCTTCTGTCGTAGTAATATCTTTATCATTTTTAATATCATTTATCACAGTTGATGAAGTTAAAGCCCATCTACCTTCAGCATTGACTACAAACGATTTTTTCTCTGCAACATTACCTTCATTTGCATCTAAAATACCATTTTTATTATCATCAATAAATATTGTCCCCCCAGTCTCGGCTCTACCAATGATTAGCTCTTGATCAATAGCATTCATCATAGTATCAAGTTCTGCTTGTGGATTTTCCGCAATAGTATCCAACACCATATCGGTTGATGCTTCAAGATCTGCAACACCTGTATCAACCGTATCTCTCACGGTTGCAGTGTAGCGATATTTCTGACCTTTAGTATCTGGTAAGTTATCATCAAAGGTGATTGTAGTACCAGATATATCCGTATCACCTGGAAGCGTCACTGTTTCCGTTGCTACTACTGTTTCAATGTAATCACCTGCATCATTAACAACAAGAGCAATCGTTTCACGAGTAACGGTCAACTCTTGATGCTCCCATAAAGGATTATCAAGCTCAATTTTTACCGTAGGTGTTTTATCGTTTGTTGCACCTTCAGAGCATTCATTGATCCTGCATTCTTCGTTGCATCAGAAGAACTGATTGTACCGGTATATGTACCTGTTACACCCAAACTATGAGTTGCATCATTACCATAACCAGTAAGACCATTCACAAAATTATCTTCTAGTGATAGTGTTAATCTTGTTGCAGGTCCAGTATCACGCCCTGCAATAGCGTCAACAGACTCAACCCCTTGTGTAAATGCCGTATTACCTGCAGCATCTTGTGAAGTAGCGGTCACTTTTGAACCATCTTTTACAACTTCTTCTGCAATTGTTGCGGTATCAGTTGTTGTATTAGCAATAATATCTGTATTACTTGATGTCCAACCACTATCACCTTTAGTTAAAATCACTGCTACAGAATTCGTTGCCCCTGTTGGGATAACATTTACCGTAACCGTATCACCCGCTTTGGCATCTGTTGGCAATCCAACTGTTACCGAACCGTCATAATCTTGCGAATTTCCTGCTGTTAATGTTGGTTTTGCTGGGGCGGCAGTGTCAATAGTCACCGCAATTGTATCACTCTGCTCACTTTCATTTCCATTAACATCAGTTAGAGTATAAGTAAACTTATGTTCACCTTCTGAAACTGGAGAATTTGGTGTTAGTGTTCCTGTTGCCAGATCGTAGGTTGCTGGCACTGCCGTTCCATCAACATAAAGTTTTGGCGTATCCGTTAAACCTTTACCTATATTAATACTAGGTGTTGTGTCATCGGTTGCATCTGCCGTGCTATTGTCATCTGTAACATTACCTACATTATCCTGATAGTCAACTGGTGTAGCTGGTTTTGGTGGTGCATCTTTACCTGCATTTTCAGTCTCAGGCTGAGATACATTATCTGCTGTATCTTTTGCTGTTACTTTCACTGGCGAGCCATCTTTTACTGCATCTTCACCAAGTGTTACTACACCCGTCGCTGGGTCAATAGTTACTCCTGTTGGAGCATCCGCTGGTAAGC
>PDWI01008828.1_pt1 | contig 11761 bp, 11 predicted proteins | sample 1430891 | NCBI WGS metagenome assembly PDWI01 (sample SAMN01162508, study PRJNA174530) | Oral metagenome, whole genome shotgun sequencing project. | biome: Marine environment; feature: Marine mammal; material: Swab sample of the gingival sulcus; isolation source: swab sample of gingival sulcus...
TACCAACCAACCGCAGATGATGTTATTCAAATTGCTGCTGCTGATATGTTCGTCTACGTCGGTGGCGTTTCGGACGGCTGGGTGGCTGACGCCGTTAAAGAAGCAGTCAATAAACACTACTCTCAAATCAAATTTGCTCTTCAGCTATCTCAAAAAGGGACAGGTGATGCGGTGTTGAGTGCTTTACCCCAGATAACTCATCACTATACACTTGTTCTTTCAGGAGATGTTCCTTTTTTGTCATCAAATAGTATCAACGAGTTGATTAAGCAGCTTGAGAAAGGGGATAAACAGCTCGCTTTTATCGCTGCATCTTTAACAGATCCTGCTCAATATGGTCGCGTAATATTGGATGAAAAAGGGGAACCTCAAGAGATTATTGAAGCGGTAGATCAAAACCCTTTGCTTCGGGGAGTCACCTTTAGCGGTGGGGAACCCTTTTTGCAGCCGGAACCCCTTGCTGTCATTGCAGAGGCGGTCAAAGCCCGAGGAAAAAATCTCTGGTGCTATACCGGATATACCTGGGAACAACTGTGGGAAAAGGGGAATCCGGAGAGAAATTTGTTGAAGTTCATCGATGTGCTGGTGGATGGTCCCTTTGTTCTGGAACGAAAGTCTTTGGATATCGGTTTTCGCGGATCGGACAATCAACGAATTCTTCGCTTGGAGCAGGGAAAAATCAAAGAGATTTTGTCCTAATTCCCTGGGGGATTGAGTGAAATAAGGCGAAATCCTTTTTCGGAAAAAGAAAATGGGAAAACGCCTTGGAACACCCCTTTAAAAAGCCGATTTTTTCGGCTTTTTTCTTTGGAAATCCTTGCAAAAAGAAGGGGAATGTAGTATCATTATCAATAGTCTGTCAAGGGGACAGATTGGAATATTTTACACATCTCTGTTGTCCTTTCCCGGTGCCGATCAGGTTGGAAAGAACCGATGCGGAGATGGAAGTTTAAAACCAGGAGGAAAACTATGTCAGTAATCTCAATGAAACAATTGCTTGAAGCCGGTGTTCATTTTGGGCATCAAACCAGAAGATGGAACCCGAAAATGGCTCCCTACATTTTTACCGAACGAAATGGAATCTATATTATCGATCTTCAAAAGACGGTAAAACTCATCGACAAAGCCTACGATTTTATTCGCCAAGTGGCCGAAAGCGGCAAGCCGATTCTCTTCGTGGGAACCAAAAAACAAGCCCAAGCAGCCATCAAAGACGAAGCACTTCGTGCCGGTATGTACTATGTGAATCAACGGTGGTTGGGAGGTATGTTGACCAACTATAAGACCATTTCCGCCAGAATCAGAAGATTGATGGAAATTGAAAAAATGGAAGCCGATGGCATTTTCGACAAACTCTCCAAAAAAGAGGTGTTGAATTTACGCCATGAGCATGATCGTTTGGAAAAGTTCTTGGGAGGCATCAAAGATATGCCGGGAATGCCCGGAGCGGTTTTCGTGGTGGACCCCAAAAAGGAAAGAATTGCCATTAAAGAAGCTCGGATTTTAGGAATCCCGGTCGTGGGAATCGTGGACACCAACTGCGATCCCGATGAAGTGGATTTTGTGATTCCTGCCAACGACGATGCCATTCGTGCGGTTAAACTGATTACCGGAAGCATGGCCGATGCCATTATCGAAAGTCGTCAAGGGGAAAGCATGGTCGAGGAAGCGGAAGCTCCCGCCGAAGAGGGCGAAGCCCCTGAAGCCGTAGAAGAAACCGTAGAAGAAGCAGCTTCCGAAGCACAAGCGGAAGCATAGAAATAGATAGGAGGAAAAGCATGGCAGTTACAGCAGCATTAGTAAAAGAACTGCGCGAAATGACCGGCGCAGGAATGATGGATTGTAAAAAAGTATTGGTAGAAACCGACGGCAATATTGAAAAAGCCGTGGATTTGCTGAGAGAAAAAGGATTAGCCAAGGCACAGAAAAAAGCAGGAAGAATCGCTGCCATGGGATTGGTGGGAACCGCCTTTTCCCAAGATGCCGGTCAAGCCGCCATGGTAGAAGTGAATTCGGAAACCGATTTCGTGGCGAAAAACGAAGAATTCAAGTCCTTTGTCATGGATATGGCACAATTAGCTTTAAATGAAGACGTGGCCGATATGGAGCAATTTATGGGTTTGGCCTACGGTGAAGGAACCGTTCAAGACGGTCTCAATGCCCTCATTGCCAAAATCGGGGAAAACATGAGCATTCGTCGTTTTGAAAAGTGTAAGGAACCCGGTGTGGTTTATACCGGATACGTTCACGGTGGAGGCACCATCGGTGTGGTAGTGGGTCTAAAGACCGAAGCTTCCAAGGAAGAGTGTGCCGTGGTAGGAAAAGATGTCGCCATGCAAGTGGCTTCCATGAGCCCCAGATTTTTAGATGAGTCCCAAGTGGATCAAGCCTATTTGGACCATGAAAGAGAAATCCTGCGTCAGGAAGTCTTAAACGAAGGCAAGCCGGAAGCCATTGTGGACAAAATCGTCGATGGTAAGATCAAGAAGGAATTAAAGGAAATCTGTCTGGTTGCTCAAAAATTCGTTAAGGACAGCGATGTTACCGTTGCCGAATATGTGGAGAATACCGCTAAAGAATTGGGCAAACCCATGAGCGTTGCCTCCATGGCGCGGTTTGAAGTCGGTGAAGGAATTGAAAAGAAAGAAGAAGATTTTGCAGCAGAAGTAGCGGCACAGATCAACAAGTAAGCCTCTAAGAGAATGTATACTTTTAAAAATCGTACTCCCAACTTTAGGGGTACGATTTTTTCTTTGGTGAAGAATGGATCTATCTTGGGGGGTTAAACCGGATTCACCGGGGATGGGTTGAATTTTTGTCTTTCAATGAGTATACTGATTAGGTACGAAAATATCCGGTTGAGAGGGATTATGAAACTATTATTGCTTTACTTGGGCATTGTCGTCATCGGCTATTTTATCGGATCGGCAATGAGAAAAAACAACAAAAAAATCGTCCATATCGGAAAGCTTCAGAGCATTTCCATTGCCATACTCATCGTTCTTATGGGTATGCGGCTGGGCGTGGATAAAGAGGTGATTCAGGGCATTAAAGCCATCGGAGGAACCGCCTTTTTACTCACCCTTTTTGTTATGGGCGGAAGTGTGTTGGGCTTTTTTGTGGTAAGAAAAATACTGGGTATCGATAAAAAGGGGGTTAAAGAATGACAAAAATCACCCTGTTTTCCGTAATCGGCGGTATTTTGGCGGGCTATTTTTTGTTCCCTCAACCATGGATTCCGGCATTTCTTGATCTTTCCGAGTATCTGTTGGTCATCGGATTGTCCCTGCTGCTTCTCTTTGTGGGGATTGATTTGGGCTTGGAAGGAACGGTGGTAAAGCAATTCAAAAAGGTGGGGTGGAAAATGATATTTCTTCCCATCGGCGGTATTCTGGGAACTTTTCTCGGTGCCCTCATCGTCGGGCTGATTTTGCCCCTTTCCTTGAGGGAAGCCTTGGCCATCGGTGCCGGATTCGGGTGGTACACCCTGGCTCCGGTCATGTTGACCCGCTATTCGGCGGAAATCAGCGCCATTTCCTTTATTCATAATGTGATGAGGGAACTCTTTGGGATTATTCTCATCCCTTTGGTAGCCAAGAGAATCGGCTATGTGGAAACTTGCGCTCTTCCCGGAGCTGCTGCCATGGACGTTTGCATGCCCATGGTGGAAAAGGCCACCACACCCCATGTAGCGGTGTATTCCTTTGTCTCCGGGGTGATGATGAGCTTTGCTGTACCCATTTTTGTGCCTCTTTTTGCGGGAATTTAACGGAAAATGGGGTATAGAGAGATAGAAAGAAAGCAATCAATGAAGAGGATAAACAAAAGAAAGGAAATCAAAAGGAAAAAATCATGAATCAATTAGCAACCTTTCGTGGAAGCGAAGATTATGTGGCAACAGAAGAGTTAAAAAATGCGGTAAATGTGGCGATGGCATTGAAAAAACCCCTTTTAATCAAGGGAGAACCGGGAACGGGAAAGACCATGTTGGCCCAATCCATTGCCAAGTCCTTGGATAAGGAGCTACTCATTTGGAGCGTCAAGTCTACCACCAAAGCCCAGGAGGGCTTGTATCGTTATGATACGGTACAGCGTCTTTATGACAGTCAATTCGGCGAAGGAGATGTGGAAAACATCAAACAGTATATTAAATTGGGTAAATTGGGAGAAGCTTTTCGATCCGAAAAACAGGTGGTACTCCTCATCGATGAAATCGATAAGGCGGATTTGGAGTTTCCCAACGATTTGCTTTGGGAATTGGATCAGATGGAGTTCTACATCCATGAAACCAAGGAAACGGTCAAAGCCAAGGAACGACCCATCGTGATCATCACCTCCAATGCGGAAAAAGAACTTCCCGATGCGTTTTTACGACGATGCATTTTTCACTTCATTTCCTTCCCCGAAGAGGAAAAAATGGCGGAAATTGTCAAGGTGCATTATCCCCATATTGAAAAGACCTTATTGGATCAAGCCATGGAGGCCTTTTATCGAATTCGGGGCATGGATGACCTGCAAAAGAAACCCAGCACTTCCGAGCTGTTGGATTGGCTCCAGGTTTTGATGCTCAGTGGAGTGGAGTTGGGTGATATGACCAAGGCCATTCCCTATATCGGAGTACTGTTAAAGAAGAATCAGGATATTGAAACCTTGGATGAAATCAATACCAAAGGGTATAGCCTGAAGAGGTGGTAATGTGTTTTTAACCTTCTTTTATTTGCTTCGGGCGCGAGGCTTAAAGGTTTCTCTGAATGAGTGGATGACCTTGATGGAAGCTTTGAATCAAGGGATTCAAGAGAGCTCTCTTAAAAAATTCTATTACCTTTGCCATTGTATCTTAATTAAAAATGAAAGCGATGTCGATAAATTCGATCAAGTTTTTGTGGAATATTTCGGTGCGATTTCCTCCGGGCAGGAAATCCCCGAAGAAATCATGAAGTGGTTGGAAGATAGTGATCGCCAGCGAGACATTAACGATAAGACCATGTTGGATGATTTCTTGCTGGAATTGGATGAATTACTTCAACAGTTAAAAGAACGGTTGGAGGAACAAAAGGAAAAGCACGACGGAGGGAATTACTGGGTTGGAACCGGTGGGACCTCCACCATGGGACGGGGCGGTTATCATCAACGGGGAATCCGTGTGGGTGGAGAAGGACGTCATCGCAGTGCGGTACAGATTGCCGGGGAACGAAAATTTAAAGATTTCAGAGAAGATCAGGTTTTGGATATTCGCCAGTTTCAGATGGCCTTTCGAAAGTTACGTCAGTATTCGGCCCGGGTGGAAGGAGCTAAAACCGAATTGGATGTGGATCAAAGCATTGAGGAAACCAGCGATCAAGGAGGGATGCTTTCCCTGGTCTTTGATAAGCCGAGAAAAAATACGGTCAAGCTTCTTTTACTCATCGATTCCGACGGGTCCATGTTGATGTACAGTAAATTGTGTAATCAGTTGTTTCAGGCCTTGAGTAAAGCCAATCATTTCAAGGATTTAAAGGTCTATTATTTCCATAATTGCATTTACGATTACCTGTATACTACCCCCTATTGTCGAAGGGAAGAGTGGGTGGATACCAAATGGGTATTGGATAACTTGGACAGTGAATACAAGGTGATTTTTGTAGGGGATGCCACCATGGCTCCTTCGGAACTGTTTCGAAAGGGGGGCAACTCGATAATCGGATTGTACAATGAAGAATTAGGCATCGAATGGTTGGAAAAATTTCAAAAGAGATATAAAAAGAAAATATGGCTCAATCCCATTCCCAAGAAACAATGGAATTATGCTTATGGTTATGAGACGCTTCAAACTATCGGAGAAGTTTTTCCCATGTATGAGCTTACCTTGGACGGCTTGGAAAAGGCCATCAAAAAACTATTGGTCCGCTAGTCCCAAGGAGTCTTCTACCGCATTTAAAAGTAGCGGAATACGCCTTTGACTTTGCCTAAAATTTTCACATCGGAAACGATAATGGGATTCATATCCGAATTCTCCGGTTGGAGACGGATATGATCTTTTTCTTTATAGAAGGTTTTGACGGTAGCCTCACTTTCGAATCCGTCAATCATAGCCACCACAATGTCCCCGTTATTGGCGGTTTCCTGTTGATTGACCAAAATGTAGTCGCCGTCCATGATGCCCGCCTCAATCATGCTTTCGCCACGAACGGTGAGCATGAAATGGGTACCTCTGCCCACAAATCGAGCCGGTAGGGGAAAGGAATCCTCCACGTGTTCTTCGGCCAAGATGGGGGTCCCTGCTGCAATTTGACCCACCAGAGGGATATCGATTACCTCCTCCGGAGATGGGGCGATAGAAGTCGGCTCCTCCGGAGAGAAAGAAGAACTCAAAGGCGTTTCTCCTTGGGAATCAAGGCCTTCTTCTTCGACCAACATCAACGCCCGGGGCTTTGAAGGGTCTTTTTTGATATATCCTTCCAGTTCCAAGGCCTTAATGTCTTTGTGGACTGTGGAGGTGGATTTAATGCCTAAGGCTTGACAAATTTCCCGGACGGTAGGAGGATATCCCTTTGCCCGGATTTCTTCTCGCATAAATCGTAAAATTTGTTCTTGTCTGGCTTTTAATTTCATAATAAACCCCTTTGTTTTTCACTATACGGAAAGTTTATCATAAAAAGAACAAAATGTAAACACATGTTCTGGTTGGCAGAAGATTAAAAGAAAAGCCCGGGGAATTTCCCGGGACTTTTCTTAAATTGAATGAAATTTGATTTTGTCTTGAATGTTTTAGATCATTTTGTCTACAGAATCAAGAACACGATCGAAGATCTTCATGGCGTCGGTCAATTCTTCCGAAGTGATGGTCAACGGAGGAGTTACCATGAGTACGTTTTGGTTGGAATAGGTGGAGAAACCTTCTTTTTTCAGCATTCCAACGATTTTGGGCATCAATCCTTCGGGATCGTCGTTGTATCCTACGAGGGGTGTTCCTTGATCGTCTTTGACTAATTCCACAGCAGAGAACAAACCGATGTGTCGAATTTCTCCTACGCTGGGGTGTTTCTTGGCCATATCTTTTAAGATGTCAGCTAAGAGAGCACCTTGTTTTGCTACGTTTTCTTTGATTCCCAGTCGTTCGTATTCTTTTATGGTTGCAACTACTGCCGCACAACCAACGGGGTGAGCGTTATAGGTCAAGCCGCAGAACATCTTATTGTTGTCAAAGTGTTTTTGGATTTTTTCACTGACAATAACACCACCCAGGGGAACGTATCCACAGGTTGCCCCTTTGGCGAAGGATACTAAGTCCAGTTCAACATCAAAGTTATGGAAGGCAAAAGCGGTACCGGTTCGGTAGAATCCGGCCATTACTTCGTCACAGATCATGCAAATGTTGTATTTGGTGCAGAGTTCTCGAACGCCTTTTATCCATTTTTTAGGAGGAATGAGAACGCCGTTGGAACCTACAACGGTTTCCATGAAGATTCCGGCAATGAGTTGGGGACCTTCGTATTTGATTTGATTTTCCAGCAGTTCCAAGTAGAAATCAGCAACATCGTCTTCGTCTTTGAAGTTTACTTGGGCAGGAGCACGGTAAGCATAAGGGCCATCGTATTTGATGAATCCGGCAGGACCGGGTTCGTTGGCAAAACGACGAGCTTCTCCGGTTAACATGCCGGCACCGGCGGATGCTCCGTGATAAGAACGGTAAGCGGAAAAGATTTTCCAGCCACCGGTATAAGCTTTAGCCATTTTGATGGCGTTTTCATTGGCTTCGGCTCCGGCGTTGGTAAAGAACACCTTTGCGTTTTTCATACCGGAAGTTTTTACCAAAGCTTCTGCTGCATCGGAACGAACATCAATGGAATATCCCGGTCCGATAAAGGGCATTTTTTCCACTTGATCTTTGATGGCTTCAATGATGGCTTTGTTGCCGTGACCCAAGTTGGCGTTTACCAATTGAGCAGACATATCGTAGTATTTGTTTCCGTCTTCATCCCAGAAGTAGATGCCTTCTGCTTTGGTGATAACCATGGGGTTGATGGCCTTTTGGGCGCTCCATGAGTACAGGTTGTATTGCATTCCTTTTTCTTTAATATTTGACATTATAATCTCCTTTTTCGTTACCAATAGAATCCAGGGAAGAGGGTTGAGTTCTTCCCCGGATGAAAATTAACGTTGGTTATGCATCGAGTTTTGCACGCAGATCCTTGTCGAAAAGTTCTTCGTCGGTAGGTTGGAAAGAAGGGATTTCTCTGCAAACGTAGTTGTAGTTTAATAAATCTCGGAAGGTTGCATTGTGAGAAATACTGTTGTGTCCCCAAGTTCCGCAACCAAGGGTCATGGACATCGGGAATCCGCAAGTCCAGGATCCGGAGTTGGACAGAGATTGAGGTAGGTTCCAGCAGATTTTGCAAACGGGAACTTCTTCACCCATGCGTTGTACTCTTTCTTTGATGGTGGTGTGGATACCGGCACTGTGTCCTTTTCCTTGGTAGTTAAGGATGTTCATGCACTGTTCCAGAGCTTCTTCAAAGTCTTTGGCTTTACGAACGCCGGAAACAGGGGAAAGTTTTTCGCCGGTGAAGGGGAATTCATTTCCGTATCCGCCGTTTTCTTCTGCGATTAACATCTTGGTTCCTTCGGGAACATCGATACCGGCAGCTTTGGCAATCTTAGCAGCAGGTTGCGCTACGATTTGACGATTTAAGTCGTGGTTTGCCGGGGATTCAGGCCAAAGGGTCTTCAGGAGATCGGCTTTTTCTTTGCTTCCTTCTTTAAGTAAAACAGCACCTTTTTTGGTCATTTCTTCTACGAATTTGTCGTATACGGATTCGATAACGATTAAGTTGTTTTCCGTGGAGCAAGAGGTAGCGTTATCAAAGGTTTTGGAACGAACGATCATGTCAGCAGTTTTTTCCAAGTCAGCGGTTTCGTCGATGATGGATACTACGTTACCGGTTCCTACGCCGATGGCCGGGTTTCCGGAGGAGTATGCTTGACGAACCATAGGTGTTCCGCCGGTAGCCAGGATGAAGTCTACTTGCTTGAAGATTTCACCGGAAGTTTCGATGGAAACCATTTCCGGTTCAACAGATTGTACCAAGTCTACCGGGTAACCTAATTTTTCAATGACAGCGCGGATGGCTTCGGTTACAGCCATGTTGGTCTTTCTTGCTTTGGGGTGGGGCGCAAGGATTACGGCGTTTCTTGTCTTGAGTGCCATTAAGGATTTTACTACGGGAGTAGCTTCACCATTGGTTACCGGGATGATTGCGCCGATTACGCCCATGGGACGAGCATACTTTTCTCTGCCCAACTCTTCGTTGTATTCAACCAAGCCAACGGACTTTTCGTTCTTCATTTGAGCGTAGGTTCCCTTTACCTTACCGTACATTTTCAATTCTTTGTCCTTGGGAACGCCCATTCCGGATTCTTCTACCAGCATTTCTCCAAACTTATAAGCATTTTCCGGTTTTGTAAGCTCGTAAGCTACCGCTCCTGTGAGAAGATCCACGTCTTCTTGGGTGAATTTTTCAGCAACGGCTTGGGCCTTCTTGGCTTTTTCAACCAACATTGCTACATAATCGTGAGAATTCATAGTCATCTAAATGTCCTCCTTAGTTTATCTTGTGAAAATAGATATGAATAACTGTTGTGGCAGGATATCTGCCTTCATCATATATTTAAAGCAAAAATCGTGCCAACTTTTAATTTAGATTAAAAAGTGAGCAAAACAGGGAAAAAAGGAAGAAAATCGTAAGGACCGGTCGATGAGAACCGGAAAGAGTGATACAATTATGAATCGGCATTGGTGTTGATGAAAAAACAGAAGAGAAAAAAAGAAGGCCGTTTACACCGGTTGGCAAGGTGATACAATTATGAATCGGTGATACAATTATGAATCAGATGGGGACAGGCCGTGTTTTTTCAATTTCCGTACCACGGTGGGTTGGCTGATTTTTAAGGCTTTTGCCATGGCTCGGGTGGAACCGTAGGTGGTCAAAGCGTTGGTCAGAATTTCTTTTTCGTGGTAATCCATAGCTTGGGCCAAAGAGGGTTCCGGGGAAAGTCCCTGATCGTGGCTGACTTCGTTAATCAAAAAATCCGGGAGGCAGTTTACCGTGATCAATTTATCACTGGTGGTGAGAATCAGTCGCTCCACAATGTTTTGTAACTCCCGAATATTACCCGGCCAGGAAAAGGATTGGAGTAGCTCCACGGTTTTGGGATGCATTTCCTTTTCTTCCTTATATTTAATATTATATTCGTTCAAGAATTTCTCGATAAGAGGGGGAATGTCTTCTTTTCTTTTGCGTAAAGGAGGAATACTAATGGGTACCACATTGAGTCGATAATACAGGTCTTCTCGGAATTTTCCCGATTGAACCAATTGATGGAGATCTTTATTGGTCGCCGAAATGACCCGAACATCTATAGGAATGGATTGGGTACTTCCCACCGGTGTGATAACCCGGTCTTGGATGGCCTGTAGCAGGGTGACCTGAAGATTTAAAGGCAGTTCGGAAATTTCATCCAAAAAGATGGTTCCGCTGTCGGCGGATTGAAATAAGCCTTCCTTTCCTCCGGATCGAGCGCCCGTGAAGGCTCCTTTGACGTAGCCGAAGAGTTCGGATTCAATGAGGTTGGCGGGAATGGCTCCGCAGTTAACCGTGATAAAGGGTTTGTTTTTTCGTTTTCCGTTGTCGTGTAAAAATTTGGAAATTAATCCTTTCCCCACGCCGGACTCCCCGCTGAGCAATACCGTAGAGTCTACAGAGGCTAATTTTTGAGCCAGTTGCAATACGTGGAACATGGATTGGCTGGTGGCCACCAACCCGTGTTCAAAGTAGGTATGATGACTTTTTTTATTTCCCTTGGGAGATTGATGTCCCTTGAGTTCTTCCTGCAAAAGAGCCAATTCGGTGATGTCTCTGGAGGTGGTAATCACCTTTCGAATCTTTCCCTTTTCGTCTAAAATCGGGGTACCGCTGGAAAGCAGGGTTCTTCCTTCTTTGTTTTTATGGATGATGGTCGCCTCATGACCGTCTTCCAAGACGACCCGCGCCACAGAAGGGGAAAAGATTCCCTGTTGTTCCAAGTCGTTGACATGAACCCCGATGACCTCTTGAGGGGAAATTTTATACAGGGGGGTGCAGGCTTTGTTGCACCATAGGGTATATCCCTGTGCATCGTCAATAAAGACGGCATCGGTAATGCTGTCCAGAATTTGAATAAATTCCCAGGAGGATAAATCTTCGATAATGGTATGCTTCACTATTTTTCTCGCTTTGTACATATTTCTTGATTTAGTTTAATTATACCGTGTATAATACACATATTCAATAATAATAAAACCCCGGAAAGGTTCATAAATGAGCCGTTGGGAAAGGAGAAAAACATGAATAAGTTTTTAATTTGTAATCACTGCAAAAACATCGCGGAAATGGTAGAGGATAAGCAGGTTCCCGTAGTCTGTTGCGGTGAAAAAATGACCGAAATGGTAGCCAATACCACGGAAGCCGCTACGGAAAAACATATCCCGGTTTTGAAAATGGACGGCGATCAAGTTACGGTAGAAGTGGGATCGGTTTCCCATCCCATGGAAGAAAAGCACTTTATCGGTTGGGTCTGTTTGGAAACCAAAAAGGGCCAATCCCTAAAATACTTGAAACCCGGTGAAGAACCGAAAGTTTCCTTTTGCGTAGCCGATGATGAGGTGGTTGCCGCCTATGGTTACTGCAATCTCCATGGCCTTTGGAAAGTAGAAGCGTAAGAAGCAAAAGACGAAAAAAAAGTA
>PDWI01008829.1_pt1 | contig 11759 bp, 10 predicted proteins | sample 1430891 | NCBI WGS metagenome assembly PDWI01 (sample SAMN01162508, study PRJNA174530) | Oral metagenome, whole genome shotgun sequencing project. | biome: Marine environment; feature: Marine mammal; material: Swab sample of the gingival sulcus; isolation source: swab sample of gingival sulcus...
CCGCCAAGAAAACCGGTAAACAGAAATAATCTGAATTCGTTGCTGATCTGAACCTTGTCGAAATATCCCCAAAACAGACCGATAAGAAATGACCCTGCCATATTGGCAACAAAGGTTCCCAGCGGAATATTGAAATCGGTAAATCTTTCTGCACCTATCGAAACCAGGTATCTTGAGCAGGCGCCAATTGCACCGCCAAGTGCTACAGCCAGTAATTCTGTCATGGTCAATCTTGCCTTTGGTTAACGTATCAAAAGAACTTTGCCTTAGGTACCATCAATGGGCGTTTACGTCAAGTTCTCGAGAGAAGGCTCTATAATTACAACCCTCATGCCTTACCGGTAAGTATATTAAAAAAATGCTAATAAGATCAATGTGATTGCAGATGTTGAATGGATTGCCTTGCATTTTTATTATTATCTGTGGTATATTGCTTCTTCGTGTCGCGTTGGTAAGGGCTTCTGGAATGAGGTATCTTTTTTGTTCATTATCAGCGTGTTTGTACTCCACGAGAATTCCAGAGAGGGTGGAGTAGAATTCAACAGGAGGTGGCTGGCACTGTTGATTATAAACGGAATTTCTTTGTGAGATTTCGTCTTAGAATAATCAGGATTGTCACTGTTACCAATTGATGGCATCGAAACAAAACAAAACCAACGGTTCTAATTGCGAGGGTGTCTCCCTCAAATCAGCAAAGGATAGATTACAGGCTTTTTGGGATGTCTTTGAAAAGGAAGACGAGGTTCTGGTGTGCATAAACGCCGACCCTGATTCATTGGCATGTGCCATGGCTGTCAAACGGCTTCTACGCTATAAAGTGAAGAGTGTAACCATAGCTCATCCAAACGAGATCAGGCGCATGAACAATGTGACCATGGTCGAACGTTTGAAAATTCCACTGGAGCGCCTGAAAAACGTCAAGCTTGATGAATATAACAAAAAGGTTATCGTTGATTCTCAGCCTGGTCATTTACCATGCTTTGAAAAAATAGCCTTTGACGTCATCATTGATCATCATCCGGTCTCGGGTGATTGGGAGGCGACGTACATTGATATTCGTTCCGATTATGGTGCAGCATCCACTATGATGGTTGAGTATCTACGTGCAGCCAAAATGAAGCCTTCTGTAGCATTGGCAACCGCATTATTTTATGCGATCAAGGTTGATACACAGAATTTCGAAAAATCGGCAAATACAGCCGATGGCATCTGTTTTCGCTATTTGTTCAACATCGTTAATCAGAATCTGGTAAGAAAGTTTGAACTCACCGATCTCAGGCGTTCGGAATTGAAGTATTTCAATGTTGCTCTTGATAATCTGAAATATTCCAAACGCAGATATTATACGCATGTTGGCAGGGTCAGGAGTCCTGATGTTCTAGTTATTGTTGCTGATTTTCTTAATCATGTAGGGGAGATTGACTGGGTTTTTGTCTCCGGTATCCATGGAGAAAAACTGGTGGTTATTTTTCGCTGTGATGGTTATCGAAAAAGTGCAGGAAAGCTGGCGAGTCAAATCTTTGGTGCTTTGGGTCATGCTGGGGGGCATAAAGAGTCCGCCAGAGCTGAGGTTCCTCTGAAGAATCTTGAACTGGGTGATAAGGAGTTTACTTCTGACATGCTGAAAAGATTGACTGTACGCCACATGAAATAGTTTTGTATTGCTAATCTATATTTGCAATAAAGAAGAAGTTTTCAGCATTGCAAGATAGAGTTTGTTTTTGGCTTTTGTCGTTGGTTTGATTTTATCCCTTATAACTAACTGATTTAAGGAGTTTCATGCATAGGCAAAAGACGCTCGCACTGGTTCTTGCAGGAGGCAGGGCTGATGAACTTAATGTTCTGACCTACTATCGACCAAAGGCTGCTGTACCGTTTGGTGGGGTCGCCCGTGTCATAGATTTTCCTCTCTCTAATCTGATGAACTCGAATATTGAGCAGGTAGGAATTTTAAGCCAATATCGCAGTTATTCTCTTATTAACCATATTGGAACAGGTGCCGCCTGGGATATGTTGGGACGATTCAGGGGGGTTTCCATTCTACCTCCGTTTATTGACAGTGAGCAGAATGATTGGTATCGGGGTTCTGCGGACGCTGTGTATAAAAACCTTGATTTTGTTCAATATTTTGATCCAAGTGAAATTCTGATACTGTCGGGGGATCATATCTATCAGATGGATTATGGTGAGGTGCTCGATTACCACCATAAAAAAAATGCCGACCTGACGGTTGTCTGTAAAAAAGTAGATAGAAAGGGTGGACATCGTTTTGGTATGGCTCATCTGGATGAAGAGGACGGCGAACGGGGCGGACGCGTACTCAATTATCAGGAAAAGCATGCCTTGCCCGAAGGTGAATGGTCGAGTCTTACTGTTCTCTGTTTTAAGCCAGAGATTCTTTACGCTGTGCTCGAAGAAAACCAACAGGAAGATTCCTTTGAATTTGGCAGAAATATTATTCCACACCTGCTGAAACAGAATAAAAAAATCTACGGTTATAAATTCAAAGGATACTGGGGATATACCAGGACGGTTGAGGAATTTTGGCAGGCAAACATGGATTTGCTGGGAGATGATCCGTTAATTGATATGGAAAACTGGGGAATAAGAACCAACCTTGATCACAGACAGATCAGGGATTATCAGCCAGCCTACATTGGAGATGCGGCCAATGTGGAAAACAGTTTGATTTATAACGGTTGTAAGGTCAATGGAACAGTGAGAAATTCCATTCTTTTTCCTGGTGTGTCTGTTGGTAAGGGAAGTGTCGTTGAAGATTCTGTTATTTTTTTCAACAATCAAATAGGCGAAAACTGTGTTTTCAAGAAGGTCATTTCTGATGTGAACACCAGCTATTGTGATCGGGTGGAAATTGGTGTTGAGCAGGGGCTGGACACAAAAACTATAGCTGTAATAGGTTGGGATAACATGGTTCCTGAAGGCGTCAGGTTAGGTTGCGGCGTGACAGTTTCTCCTGGGCTTTCAAGGGACAAATGGCCGGCTTTTCTGGAACCTGGGAAGGTGCTGCGATGACGAGAATTACAGATGCTCTGGTTCTGCTTCTTGCTGGAGGTGTGGGTAGTAGATTAAATATCTTGGTGGAAAACCGTGCCAAGCCTGCCGTGCCTTTTGGCGGCTTATACAGGATTATTGACTTTAGTCTGAGCAATGTTGCCAATTCCGAACTCAAACGGGTAGGGGTTTTGACCCAGTATAAGCCGTTGTCTTTGATGACCCATCTGGCAAGCGGTGAGCCCTGGGATTTGATTGGACGAAGTCGGGGTATACATATTCTGCCTCCTCGAACCGGATCTCTTGATTCTGACTGGTATAAGGGGACAGCCGATGCCATCAGAAGAAACATTGATTTTATTAAATCTAATCCTTCAGATGAAATATTGATTCTTTCAGGTGACCATATTTACCATATGGATTTTGGGGCAATGCTTGCCTATCACAGGTCCAAGAAGGCCGATGTTACCATCGGGATGATGATTGTTCCCAAGAGCGAGATTCATCATTTTGGTGCTGGAATCGTCGATAAGGAAAACCGGATAGTAGAGTGGGAGGAGAAACCGGTAGAACCGAAGACGAATCTGGCATCTATGGGTATTTACGTTTTTGACCGGGAGTATCTGCTGCAGAGCCTGGAACGGGATAATAAAGAGCTTGATTTTGGGATGGATATTGTCCCTTATGCCATTGAAAATAACAATGTCTTTGCCTATCCATTTTATGGTTATTGGCGCGATGTTGGAACCATTCAGGCCTATTGGGAAGCAAATATGGATCTTCTCAAAAAAGACAGTGGTCTATCACCCGAAAAATGGGGCATTATGACCAATGTTGAAGTGGACAGCAAGGTGAATGACCGGGCTCCTGCCCGATATGGAAAAACGGCACGGGTTCAGTCTTCGATGATATCTGCTGGTTGTATTATCAAGGGCAAGGTTGTCAATTCTGTGTTGTCACCGGGGGTTATTGTTGAGGAAGGAGCGGTGGTCAAGGACTCAATCCTTTTTCAGGACTGTCATGTGAAAAAAGGTGCGGAAGTTGATTTGGCCATTTTTGATAAGGGTGTATTGGTAGGAGAAAATGCTGTGGTTGGTTATGGACAGGGGCATGAAACAGCGAACCAATCGGAACCAGGGCACCTTTATACCGGAATAACACTCGTTGGGAAGAGGGCAGAAATCCCGCAGGGTAAAAAGATAGGCAGAAATTGTATTATACATTCCTATACGTCAGCTGATGTTTTTCCCAATGCAGATATAGAGGCTGGAGAGACCTTGTTCCCGGGCGGTGAAGTCTATTAGTTGGTATTTGGAAGCAAATACCTGTTTGTGGTTATGATAGCACAGCATGGCTTTAACCACCGAACTGAGTGGGTTACCATAACCGGTAATGCGTCTATTCTAACAACAGTTTCTGAAATTCCTGCAGAAACCTTTCCATTTGTTGTTCGGTGCCGACTGATATCCTGAGGTGGTTTCGCAGTTGAGGGGTATTGAAATAACGTAGCAGAATTCCTCGTAGTTCCAGATCATCCCGCAGCTTTTTGGCATCCTTTGTTTTTACTCTGCAGAGGATGAAATTTGACTGTGTTGGAAATACTTCAAGTGCGTCAAATGTATGCAGGATTTCAATTGTTTTGTCGCGGGTGGTGATCAGCTTTTTTACTTGTTGATCAAACAGTTCTTTTTTCTCGATACAGACGGTAAGGGCAATTTCTGCGGCCACATTAACGCTGTAAGGTGGTTTGATCTTCATGACAGCCCTTTGCAAAACGGGTGACATGATGCCATATCCGACCCGTAATCCGGCAAGACCAAAGCATTTTGAGAATGTTCTGAGTACTATCAGGTTGTTGTATTCATGTATTTTGTGAGCAAAGGTGGTCTGTGAAAATTCGTAGTATGCCTCGTCAACCACCACCAGTACGTCTTTTTGAAGAAAGAAATCCAGAACCTCTTTTTCGAGCAGATTACCGGTGGGGTTGTTTGGTGAACAGAGTAAAACCGCCTTTACTCCGGTAAGATCAATTGTTTCAAGGGTGTCGGCGGAAATACTGTAATCATCCTCTCTTTCAATATCGATGAGAATCCCGCTGTTGAGTTCAACCACATGTTTATAATAGGAAAATGTGGGGGAAAAGGTGATAACCTTATCGCCAGGGTTGAGTATCAGCCTGCAAAGCAGGTCAATTAATTCGTCAGCACCAGCCCCTGCCACGATATTTTCCGGCTGGCAACCGACATACGCTGCTATTTGCCCTCGCATTGCCTTTTGGGCAGGATCCGGGTAAATGCTCAAGTATTTTGCTTTTCCCAAGGCATATAGAACCTCATCTGTTACACCATAGGGATTTTCGTTGGCATCAAGCTTGATGATTTCTGCTTCAGGCAGCCCTAGTCTCAGGGCTATTTGATCAGGTGGTTCAATGGGAGTGTATGACTGCATTTGTAACACGCCATTTTTATAGAGCTTTTCCACTGGCTTCATGATGTTTATTTATTTCAATTGTCGGCTCTGCCATCAAAGATGGGGAAAGAGACCTGGAGAGTGTGTAAAAAAAAACAGGGGTGTAGTCAAATGTAGTTACAAAAGAAAACACCCCTGAACGGTAACAGCCTTTAAAACTGGTGATCCCGGCAGGATTCGAACCTGCGACACCCAGATTAGGAATCTGGTGCTCTATCCTACTGAGCTACGGGACCACGATGTCTTGGTATAAAAATATTCGAAGTTTTTTACCATGGATGATAATCTATGTAAACTTAAGAATACACTCACCTTAAAAAGAATCAATAAAAGAAACTGCGTCGTTTATCTTACCCATACTTCTGGTTCATAAACTCCCGGAGAACAATATTCAATCCGGTAAGGTTTGATGCGTATTATTGAATAATTTGGATCATCAGGTCCTTCAAAGATTGGCTCCAGCATATCGTTCCAAAAATGGTGACGTTCATCCTTGTCATCTGTTATATCCGCTTGCGCCTGTATCTGAAGATATGGTGTCATCTCGGCAAGGCTATTCACACCGCAAGTCACATGCACATCTGGGTTTTTCAAAATCTGTTCGACCTTTCTGGTATTTTTAAAGGTTGCACAACGGAGAACAAGATCACCATCTCCTACCGTCACCACATACCGAACCCACGGATTACCCATTTCAGTTACTGTTGCCAACGAAGAAAGCTGAGGTTTGTGAAGTATATCAAGAATTTTCTGTTTCAAATCTGACATCATTATCTCCTATCGGGTTGTAAAAAGAAAACATCATCTGGTAACAAATAAACAATGAACAAATAAAAGCATCCTTACATGCATTTTATTTGTAAAATCAATTTTTCAACAAGGTGTCAACCAGTTTGGGCAATTCTGTATCCACCGATCCAACCAAAACAGAAAAATCAGGTACAGTGATGTTTCCGTTAAGATCAACCAGATATCTTTTGGCGTGTGACGGGGCATACTCTATTAACCCGGCCGCCGGATACACCTGCAGAGAAGTACCAGCAACGATAAGAACATCAGTACGTTGAATATAAGCCAGCGATTCTTCCAGAAACTGAGGAGCCTCGCCAAACCAGACAATATGAGGACGCAATTGTCCACCTTGGTCACAGCAATCTCCGCTGTAAATTGGTTTGGTGCCAATATCAATGATATCGGCAGGATTTTTGGTACTTCGTACCTTGGTTAATTCTCCATGCAAATGCAGGACGTTGGTCGAACCGGCGCGCTCATGAAGATTGTCGACATTTTGGGTTACAACTGCCACATCAAACTTTTCTTCAAGCGCAGCAATGGCGAGATGTCCTGCATTTGGTTCCACTTCGTCCAATTGAGCTCGACGCTCATTATAAAATTTTAACACCTTATCCTGATCCGCATACCACCCTTCAGGGGTAGCAACTTCTTCAACGGGATATTTTTCCCATAGCCCATCAGAGGCACGAAAGGTAGAAATTCCACTTGGAGCGCTCATTCCCGCACCGGTAAAAACAACAATCTTATTTTTTCCCATACCAACCTCTTTGTTTTCGTTAGAAGCATAATGCCTAAGGATCAATTGTCTGCAAAAACCAGAAGCTATAGTACAACCATTTCTTCACATTTAGAAGCATGAAAAAAAACAGTACTGAGTATATTACCTTCAGGAGTCATCAAATCCAATACAAACAAAAACATCTGTCATTCCATTTCAGTCTCTTTTTTAATTGTTATTTCAAATTATTACTGATACGCTTATTTATCATCATCAGTTTTTTAAAAAAGTGCATCATGGAATCATTTGTAGCAAGACAGCCTATATTAACGCGGGGAAAGAAGTTATTTGGATATGAATTGCTGTTTCGGGGCGGGATGAATAATCTTTTCCCCAACGTTGATGGTAACGTAGCCACTTCAAATCTGCTTTCATCATCTTTTCTTTCCATCGGCATAGATAATATTTCCGGTGGAAAAAGGGCCTTTGTAAATTTCACAGAACAACTCTTACTCAAAGAGACCCCTTCCCTGTTTCCCAGTGAAACGCTGGTCGTTGAAGTCCTTGAAAATGTTGAACCGACTCCACAAATGATAGAAGCATGCACAAACTTGAAAAACAAGGGCTACACCATTGCCCTCGATGATTTTGTCTATGCTGAAAAATATCAGAAACTAGTCGATCTGGCAGACATCATAAAAGTTGATTTCATGAACAGCACGGACGAGGAAATACAGAAAATTGTTGAGACAGTGCAACGAACTCCGTGCAGGCTACTTGCCGAAAAGATTGAATCCTATGAAGAGTTTGAACAGGCTAAACAGATGGGTTTCAGCTTTTTTCAAGGCTATTTTTTTTCAAAACCCGAGGTGTTAAGAAACAAGGAAATTCCTCTTGGTAAACTAACTACCCTTCAGCTGATCGCAGAAATAAATAAAGCTGACCTCGATATTGAAGTAATGGAAAAAATCATCAACCAGGATGTAGCTATGAGCTATAAGTTACTGCAATATCTCAACTCCGCCTACTATTCCAGACTTTCCCCTTTGAAATCCATTCGCCAGGCTATAGCCTTCCTGGGAGAAAAGGGAGCAAGACTCTTTGTTACCCTGGTTGCCACCGCTCAGCTTGCTGACGGCAAGCCTGATGAACTGGCAAAGCTTTCTATTATTCGATCAAGATTTCTTGAAAATATTGGGAAGGAAATACACCAAGACAGCAATGAGCTTTTTATGCTCGGACTCTTCTCTCTTATTAGCGCAATGCTCGATAAACCAATGGATCAACTGGCAAACCAGTTACCGCTGAGTGATACTATCATTGATGCGCTGGTGAACAATTCCGGACCATACGCAATTTTTTTGAAATTACTGGAAAGTCATGAAAAAGGCGATTGGGAGGAGTTTCAAACTGCTTTGGACTATCTTTCATTAAATCCTGAAAAGATATCAGAGTTCTATCTTGATGCCATTGCCATGGCAGAAAATTTTTAATATTTATTACTCATTCATATCTATTCGTATTTCAATGCTGTCAATCTCCTGTTTTAATTTCAACGATGATACCAGTCCTGAAATAGAGCCTGCCAATGCGTTCTGAATAAATCCATTTACAGGAACCTTTTTTCCGTTAACAAGCAGCGCAGTCTTTTCTTTCCGCTTTTTGAATTCACTCAAAAAACGTTTCTCTATAAACATGCCAACTTCCTTTTTCTCCTTGGTTCTAAAGACATAATCACCGCTCATATCGCAATCAGTCACAACTGCAATTACTCCAGGTATTTTCCCTTTAAGAGACTTTTCCCGGTCACGAAGCACTTCAATCTTAGGAACTTGTTTGGCATATTTAAAACCTTCACCGATGACGATATCCACATTGGAAAAATAGCGATGAACCAGGGTTATTAAAGACAGGTCAGTCTTTTCAGTTTGTAAAACCATCTGATCAGGACCGACAAACATTACGGTATCAGCACCTGCCTGTTTGTGCTTGCCGGTATCTGTGGCAGGAGAATCAAACTGAGCCTGGGCTTCACTGCTGGACTTTATCACACCCACTCTAAAGCCCTGTTTTTTCAGATAGTTGACAACTTCTACCGCTACTGATGTTTTGCCGCTGTCATGCCATCCAACGAAAGTAACTACCGGGGGCATATCTTCTCCTCCATTGACAATTCTGATTTGATTGTTGCCGCGTAAAAGGTCTAAAAATCATTCTCTTCTGGTTTATGTAGGCAAATTTTACCGATAAGTACAGCAATTTGTTTTCTTTCTTGCACAAACAGAGCAACATGTGTAGAAAAAAGTACATAAATTTAATAGATATACTCCGTGACCTCATCATTGCTATGCCGTTTAAACTCATCAAAGAAACTTCAATCAGACAACAGCTCATAGCGCGCGAAGAAGCAACTCTTTCTTCTCATGCCACTCTTAATAAAAATTCGAGGGGCAGAAGAAAAACCGAACAGGACGAAGACGTCGACATAAGAACTCCTTTCCAGCGTGACAGAGACAGAATCACTCACGCCAAAACTTTCCGTCGATTAAAACATAAAACCCAGGTATTCTTGGCGCCGACCGGTGACCACTATAGAACACGACTTACCCACGTTCTTGAAGTATCCCAGATAGCCAGGACAATATCTTCGGTTCTGTGCTTAAACGAGCCACTTACAGAGGCCATTGCCCTGGGGCATGATCTCGGTCATACTCCCTTTGGCCATGCTGGGGAAGTAACCCTTAACCAACTTCATCCGGGAGGTTTCAAGCACTATATTCACAGCCTCAGAGTTGTAGATCATCTCGAAAACAACGGTAAAGGGCTTAACCTTACCTACGAAGTACGCAACGGAATAGTACACCATTCAAAAGGTAATGGAGAAATTCTGCCAAAGGACAAAGGTAAACTCGCTTTTACCCTTGAAGGGCAAATAGTACGGGTTGCAGACATCATAGCATACGTCAACCATGACCTGGATGATGCGCTCCGGGCAGGCATCCTGAAAGAAGCTGATTTACCACAAAAAATCAAGGATATTGTTGGAGATCGTCATTCACAGCGAATAGGAACCATGGTCAAGGATCTGATAGTTGAAACCCTTGCAGCAGATGATGGCCAGTTGCACGTCAGCGATCAGGTGCTCGAAGCAATGACCGATTTGAGAACCTTTCTTTTCAATTCAGTATATCGCTATTACCAGGTTCACGACGAGTTTATAAAGGCTCAGCATATCATAAGAAATCTTTACAACTATTTTTTGGACAATGGGCTGGTAAGAAGAGGTAACAACGAAAGGAAAGCTGATAAGAACTTTCAGCAGGGCTGGCCGGATGATGATACCGCCCACCGGAAAGTGTGCGATTTCATAGCAGGTATGACTGATCGATATGCACTTGATTTATACGAACAAATTTTTCTGCCAAAACCATGGAATACAAAGTCATTTACCTGATACGTGCTCCACTTTTTAGGTACCTGGACAAATAGTTATTGAATTATCGGGTGACGATAGTTAGTTTCCTGCGTTGATCCGCAGATGATATTCTCATCTGCTATCGATACAAGGGATAAAATATTTATACAACCAACTGATTACAAAAAAGATTATGGGAAAGAACAGCGAAAAGCAACTTGGGAAAGGGTATGATTTTTCACAAACCGAAGAAAAATGGCTGCGAATCTGGCAAGAACAAAATTGCTTTTCTGCCAAAATGGAAAACGACAAGCCTTCATTTTCCATCGTCATTCCCCCGCCAAATGTGACCGGAGTTCTTCATGTTGGTCATGCTCTTAACAACACCTTACAGGATATTCTGGTCCGCTATCATCGTATGTGTGACGATAATACCCTTTGGTTGCCGGGTACAGACCATGCAGGTATTGCCACCCAAAACGTCGTAGAGAGACAACTTGCCACTGAGGGGAAAAGTCGTCAGGATCTTGGTCGTGAAGCATTTATTGAGAAGGTGTGGGATTGGAGAGCCGAAAAAGGCGGAACCATTATCAATCAATTAAGAAAACTGGGTTCCTCATGCGACTGGGAACGCGAACGATTCACCATGGATGAGGGTCTGTCAAAGGCGGTGCGGGAGGTCTTTGTTCGACTGTATAGGGAAGGGTTGATTTATAAAGACAATTACATTGTCAACTGGTGCCCAAGATGCCATACAGCCCTGGCTGATGACGAAGTTGAACATGAAGACACCAAAGGAAAACTCTATCATATAAAATATCCGTTTGAAGACGGTTCCGGTCATGTGATTATCGCCACAACAAGACCCGAGACAATGCTTGGGGACAGTGGTGTTGCCGTACACCCCAGTGATGAACGCTACAGTCACTTACAGGGAACAGGCATCAAGCTCCCTCTCACCGACAGAATTATTCCGGTAGTATTTGACCACCATGTCCAGAAAGAATTTGGAACCGGTGCCTTGAAGGTAACCCCCTCCCACGACCGGGACGACTATGAGATAGGTAAACGCCATAATCTTGAACAGATAAAGATTATGGACAGCAAAGGAATAATGAACGAGGCTGCCGGGAAATATGCAGGACTTGATCGTTTCGAATGCCGTAAAAGAATTGTTGAAGACCTGAAACAACAAGGCTTTCTTGATCGAATAGAAGACTATGATCATGCTGTTGGTAACTGTTACCGCTGTAAAACAGTGGTTGAGCCAATCACCTCCCTGCAATGGTTTGTCTCGGTCAAACCTCTGGCTGAGAAAGCCGTTGAAGCGGTTAAGGACGGTAAAATTAA
>PDWI01008830.1_pt1 | contig 11757 bp, 8 predicted proteins | sample 1430891 | NCBI WGS metagenome assembly PDWI01 (sample SAMN01162508, study PRJNA174530) | Oral metagenome, whole genome shotgun sequencing project. | biome: Marine environment; feature: Marine mammal; material: Swab sample of the gingival sulcus; isolation source: swab sample of gingival sulcus...
TGCATTCATTTTACTCATATTAGAATACTTTATCCTAGAACGTCGTAATTATCTAACTCAAAAGTATCAACTCTTTAATGATGAAAAATAAAAAACTAAGCCTATTTATTTTCTCTTTGATTCTATCGAGTCTATCTCTTTATGGGCAAAACATTAATAACTTATTACGAAAAGGAAATAATGCCTACAAAGATGCTTACTACAACGATGCGATAAAACACTATAAAGAAAGCTTTAAGCTTGACAGTACCAACAGGAAAGTAATCTTTGCTCTGGGAGATGCTCTTTATAAAACGAAAGATTATAAAGGTGCAGAAGCTAAGTTCCAAAGCTTATTATCCGACAGTTTGAGTAGAAAAGAGCAAGCAGAAGTCCTACATAACCTTGGTAACATTAAGATGAAAGCTAAGGATTATAAATCTGCCTTGGAACTCTATAAAGAATCTATCAAATTAAATCCAAAAGACGATCAAACACGTTACAACCTTGTCCTTGCACAAAAATTAATTCCTAAAGACAAGCAACAAAAACAGCAACAAAAAGACAAAGAACAATCTAAAGATCAAAACAACAAGGATAAGAAGAAAAACAAAGATAAACCTAAGGACAATCCAAAAGATAATCAGAAGAAAAAGAACGAGCAAAAGGATAAGCCTAAGGAAAACAAGCAAGATCAAGAGCAACAAAAACAAGAACAAAATAGACAACAGCTCGAAAAACTTTTAGATAACTATAAAGATCAAGACGAGAAGGCTAGACAAAAAATGCAGAAGATACAGGCCTACATTAAATCTAGGAACAAAGCAAAAGCTCGAAAGAAATGGTAAGATCAACTCTTAAGCAAAAACCTTTGGTATATAGCCTTGGACTTATTATTCTATTCCTCATAAGTTCGATTTCTAGCCTCAAAGCTCAAGAAATAAAGGTTCATTTAAGCAGTAAAACTGTTGTTGTAGGCGAACGCTTCAATGTAGCCTATCTTCTTACAGACAAGGAGGGAATTGAAGTTAGCAATGAACTAGAAGCTGAAGGCTTAGAATGTCTCTATGGTCCGACAAAGCATAAAAGCAGTAGCGTATTCAGTGATAATGGGCATGTAACAAGTAGTACAACCGAAGTCTACACTTATGTCTTCCTCGCTGATAAAGAAGGGACTTATACAATTAAGGGCTTCAAGGTTAAGACAAACAAAGAAGAGCTGACAGCTCCCGAAGTTCGAATCAAAGTCTTAAAGCCTACATCTGTTGAGCAAAAAGAGATTAAACGATTGCCAATGCTCAGAGCAATCGTTCCAAAGAAAAAAATATATATCAACGAAGCTCTTCCAATTTGTTATAAGTTATATAGCGAACACTTAAATATTATTCCATCAAGGTTCAATCAAGAAGTCAAATACGATGGAGCTGTCGTCCAAGATATTCCAATCAATAAGGATGAAAATATCATCGACAAAGAACGCTATAATAACGTAGTCTATAATGTTATTCCTCTACACAGACAAATCATCTTTCCCCAAAAAGCAGGAATATTGAAGGTTAATCCAATCAATTATAGTCTATCTGTACGAGTACCTTCTGGAGACTTTTTTTACGATGAACGAGATATTTACATCAAGTCAAAAGCACAAAACATTCAGGTGCTTCCGCTACCAAGCAAGGGGAAAAGCTCAGACTTCTCTGGAGCTGTAGGATCATTTACCATTAGTCAAGCATGTGATACAAGTAATGGGTTCAAGAGCGATCAAGCCTACAACCTTAAAATCACCATTCAAGGAGCAGGGAATCTAAAGACTGCAAGCATTCCTAAACTCAACTTTCCACTTGAGTTTGAAGTCTACCCTCCTAAGTCAGAGAAATTCATCAGCTTCAATTCAGAAGATAATAGCATTTCGTCCAAACTCGAAATTGAATATAACTTCATTCCTCGTGTCGTTGGTCAGTTTAATCTTGAGGGTATCAAGTTTAACTTCTTTAATCCAAAAAGCAAGCAATACGAGACAATTGAGACAGAAGGTCTTTCTATTAATGTCAAACAAGGGAAGAAAAGAAAGGACTACGACATCATCCAAGAAGTAAGCTATTCTGATAATATCCTATCTCAGTACGATAAGTCTAGCCCTACTAAGCATTTCAAGAGTGAAGCCATCAGCTCAATGACTTATTGGATGAGCTACCTTCTGATTATAATCTTGACACTACTCTCTATCTTCTACCTATTGCATTATCGAAAGGAACGAGATGATTATATTAGTTTCAACGCTAAAAGAGCCAAGAAGATTGCAATCAAACAATTAAAACAGGCTCAGGATTATCTACTTGAGCAGAAAGATGACGACTTCTACAATGAAATGCTCCAAAGTCTATGGAAGTACATTGCCAATAAGTTCTCTCTCCCTCCTGCCATGCTCAGCAGAGAGCAGATACAGGGACTCTTCAAAGAGCATCAGCTCTCCGAACAATTGGCTCAAGACTACTGTCATCTTATTGATCAGCTCGAAGAAGCTCGTTACAGTCCTGTCAAAGAAAAAGATGGCTTAGAGGAACTATATCAACAAGCAATCCGTTTAATTTCAATGATTGAAACAAACAAATAAGCATTATGAAGAGAATATACATAAGCCTTATACTTAGCTACCTCCTCATCTTAAGCAACTTCAAGCTAGAGGCTCAGCAAGATAGTACCAGTAACGCAGGTATACTTTTCCATAGGTCTAACTACTCTTCGGCCACCAAAGTGCTAGAAAAACAATTAGACGTAGAGAATAATGCTTTAGATTATTACAACCTTGCCTTGTGTTACAACAAACTAGGCAATACCTACCGAGCAATACTTGCGATTGAACGTAGTCAATACCTAGATCCCTACAACCCTAAAACGAGGGAAGTCCTCCCCTTACTCTATGAGAAAAGTAAGGGTCTCTGCCGATATGAACGAGGCATTATGCTATCCCTTGCGGACAAGATTATTTATAGCTTATACGCTTCTTCATGGAAAATTCTAGCCCTAGGATCATTCATTCTATCCATGCTCCTAATCATTGCCTACTTCTATTTCAAAAGTAGTAAGTATCAACGCATGGCCTTCTATTCAAGCATTCTACTCGCTCTATCTTCGGTCTTTTGTAATTTAGCCCTTGCACACCAATATTATTACCACAAAGAGGTGGAGCATATAGCTATCGTTACAAAGGAATGTAAAGCATACAGCGATGCATACAAAGGGAGCAAAATGCTCACGAAACTCTATGAAGGGAATCGTCTTAGCTTAGAAGAGAATCCCCCTGAGCTAGAAGAATCTTGGCAAATGGTCAAACTACCTAATGAGCAGATAGCTTATGTTCAGAAGTCTGTCATCACTTCGGTCGTTGAAGGACTAAAATAAATACAATTCACTCTCTGCATGCTTCCGATTTTCCCTTTAGACCAAGAGCTTCTACTCTGGATTAACCAACATCATAGTGCATTTCTAGATGCTTTCATGTTCATGATTAGCAGAGCATGGGCTTGGTTGCCTGTCGTTGGTGCATTCATCTTTTGGCTCTTTTACAAGAAGCCATGGCAGGAGAGCCTTCTAATTCTCCTCATTATCCTGATAGGTATCGGTCTTGGAGACAATCTGTCATCAACTTGGGCTAAACCATTCTTTGCCCGCTTACGACCAAGCCATACAGAGGGACTAAAGGACCTATTGCATTATAGCTTTGACTACCAAGGAGGGAGCTATGGCTTCTTTTCCTCTCATGCGACGAACTTCTTTGCTCTTGGCATTTTTCTTATTCAAATTATCCGAGATAAACGCTTTAGCTTCATCATGCTTCTGCTCGTTTCTCTCGTTGCCTATAGTCGCATGTACCTTGGTGTTCACTTCCCATCGGATATAATCGTTGGAGTCTTGTGTGGCAGTCTTATCGGACTTGCGATGGCTAAATCGTATCAATGGCTAAAGGGCAAAATTCATAGCCTTAATTACCCAAGAAGGCAGAGCAACTTAGACCAAGGCTTGGGCTACTTCTTAATTGCTCTCTACTTATTCCTGCCTATTTTAAGCTGTTACTCGGCACAACTAAGCCAAATAATCAAGGAACTTAACTAGCTTAATTAAAGCACAATAGATAATTAAAAAAGCTTACACCTTAAGCTTAAAAATTTCTTCCCTAGGATTTCTAACAACTGTAGGCAAGGTTTTACAAAACCTTGCCTACAGTTATTTTATTTCCTCTCTAATATCCCTCAGCTTATTCACTGACGTCACTCAGCCTATTCACTGACGTCACTCAATTCATTCACCGATATACCTTTTTTCTTCTTACTCACATCACTCAGCATTTTACCTAATAGCTAAGCCCAAACTACGACAAATACTCCAAAACGTCTAAATCATAAAAAAATAGTATTTTTACAACTAGATTTAATCCAAGGAGGTAATATTTACAATTCAAGCAAGAAGCAATCTAATTTATAGTCTAAAGTCTAATGAATACAAGCACTAATCTCAAATTTGACCAGCAAGCTCAGCCCCTACTCAACCTATTAAGGGAGCATACAGACTTTAAGCAAAGACATGATATATGGGAGAAACTAAAAGGCTTCTTCTTGAAGAATCAAGAAGATGAATCAAGTGAACAGAGCAATCTCAAACAACATTTGGAAATAGCCCTTGTCGCGATGGAGGAAATGCACCTTGGTCATGAATCCATTCTCGCCCTGCTTCTCTATCCACTTGCCCAAGAAGAGCTTATCTCAGATGAAGAACTTAAAGAGTTAATTGGCGATGAATCCCTAAGACTGATCCATTTATTGATTAAGACTTCGGAACTTTATCAAAAAGAGAACGCAATAAATAGTGAAAACTTCCACAAGTTGCTAATCTCCATGGCAGAAGACATTCGCGTCATCTTGCTCATTATTGCCAATAGGTTCTACAAGTTAAAACATGCTCATCAGCTTTATAATCCAGAAGCTTGCCAAACGCTTGCCACTGAAGTTCGCTCACTCTATGCCCCCATTGCCCATAAGCTTGGTTTATATGCCGTAAAAGGGGAAATGGAGGATCTAAGCCTCAAATATCTTGATCGTAAGAACTTCGACTTCATTAAAAAGAAACTGGGAGAAACCAAGGAAAAGCGAGATCTATATATTCAGGACTTCTTAGCTCCCTTAGAGGAAAGCCTTAACGAGCATTTACCTTATAACTATCAGCTTAAAGCTCGTACTAAAAGCATTAACTCCATCAACAATAAACTAAAGAAGCAGAAGTTTGAAGATATCTATGACTTATTTGCAATTCGTATTATCATCGAATGTGAGGAAACAAAGGAGCGTCAGGCTTGCTGGCAGGCTTATTCACTTGTAACCGATATGTATCAGCCCAACCCTGAACGGCTCAAGGACTGGGTTTCACTCCCCAAAAGTAATGGATACGAGAGTTTACACATTACAGTACTTGGACCGAATAATAAGTGGGTTGAAGTACAAATCCGAACTAAGAGGATGGATCTGATTGCAGAGCAGGGACTAGCAGCTCATTGGCGTTACAAAGGGGTCAAAAGTGGAGGGAACTTAGACACTTACCTTGCCTCAGTACGCGAAAGCCTTGAGGAAATCAAGAACCAATCCGACTCCAGAGATAAGATTTTGGAGCGTTCACGTATGACCTTGGAAGCTCAAGAAATCTACGTCTTCACGCCAAAAGGCGAAGTTTTCACCTTGCCAAGAGGTGCTACTGTGCTAGACTTTGCTTTTACCGTCCATTCTCAAGTCGGAGCGACAGCTATATCTGGGAAGGTCAATGGCAAGAACGTATCCATCAAACACCAGCTCCGAAACGGAGATAGCGTCATGATACAGACAAGCCCGCAACAAAGTCCCAAGATTGACTGGCTGAACTTTGTCGTCAGTACTCGTGCGAAAAATAAGATTAGGCAACATCTTCGCATCGAAGAGGAAGCAGGCATTTCTCTCGCTAAAGAAACGTTCGAGAGACGAGTAAAGAATCGAAAGATTGAAATCAAAGATGCTGATCTATTCAGGTATCTTCATCGTATTGGCTTCAAAAAAGTTTCTGACTTCTACAAAGCAATTACTCAAGAACGTATTGATCTTAATCATTTTTTTGACCAATACGAGCAAGAACTTAAGCAACAAGAACTCAACCTTGAACATGGGCATGAAAGCTCAGATGTGAAAGTTTTGCAAGATAAACAAAGCTTATTGCAGAGAGAAGACATCAATTCTTCTGAACATCTGCTCATCGATAATAATTTATCAGGTATTGAGTATACCATGGCTAAGTGTTGTTCTCCTGTTTATGGCGATCAGATATTTGCCTTCGTTAGTACAACGGGAATTAAGATTCACAGGCTCAACTGTTGCAATGCCCAAGACCTTATAGGACATGCACCTCAGAAAATTATTCCTGCTCGCTGGCAAGGAATTGAAGGGAACAAACAAGTGCTTAGCATGGAGGTAATAGGAAATGATGATGTTACAGTCATTACACATATTATTTCACTAATCAAAAAAGATGCAGTCTCTTTAAGGAATTACAAAATTGACTCAAACGATGGCTTATTTAAGGCAGTGTTTACAATGTATATCGAAGAAGGGAAGAATGTTTCACTCTTAATTAAGAAGATTCGTACAGTCGCAGGAGTCAAGAAAATCGAACGAATCTAGGGACTAAAAGACTCAAAGCATTTACACAAATTAAATTATAATTAGTATATTTGGCAGAATAACAAAAAATCATGAGACGACTAATCATTAGAATACTTTGGACTTTATTTATTTTAGGCTGGCTTTCAGTAGCTTTTGTCTTCTTTGCAATATCTAAAGGCTGGATTGGCTACATGCCTCCCATCGAGGAATTACAAAACCCTATTGACAAATATGCCTCTCACCTAATAAGTAGTGATAACGAGGTACTAGGCTCTTATGCTCATAGTGGCGGTAATAGAGTTTATACGCCCTACGAAGATATTTCGCCAAACGTAATTAACGCCCTCATTGCTACAGAAGATGAACGATTCTTTACACATTCAGGAATTGACTTTAGAAGTCTAGGACGTGTCCTTGTCAAGACTGTCTTTATGAGAAATAAAAATTCTGGAGGTGGGAGTACAATCTCACAACAATTAGCCAAACAATTATACTCTGACCCAACAAATACCTTTTTCCAACGTGCCATGCAGAAGCCTATTGAGTGGGTTATTGCTACAAAGTTGGAACGCTATTATTCAAAGGAAGAGATCCTTGCTCTGTATCTAAACCAATTTGATTTTCTTTACAACGCTATAGGTATTAATTCGGCTGCTCATACTTACTTCGGTAAAGAGGCAAAAGATCTAAATGTTCAAGAGGCTGCAATGCTTGTAGGCATGTGTAAAAATCCTTCAATCTACAACCCAATTCTTCGTAAGGGATCAGACATACCAATTACGAGACGAAACGTTGTTCTTAAGCAAATGCTTCGTTCAGGCTTCCTTTCTCAAGCAGAAAGCGATTCAATCTCAAAGTTACCTATTGAGACAAATTTCCATAGTTCAAACTTCAAATCAGGTAAAGCAAACTATCTAAGAGAATATATCCGCCGAATTATGATGGCTAAGAAGCCTGAAAGAGAAAACTATGCTTCTTGGCAAACAGAAGACTATCAAGTCGATAGTATCTCTTGGGAGCAAAACCCTTTATATGGTTGGTGCAATAAGAATACAAAGAATGACGGAAGTCATTACAATATCTATTCTGATGGCTTGAAGATTTATACCACAGTCTCTTCAACCATGCAGGCTTATGCAGAAAAAGCAGTACGAACACATTTGGGAGAAACTCTTCAGCCTGCTTTCGATCGTGAGAAAAAATATGATAAGATGGCACCTTTTGCTCGTAACATTAGTACTAAAGATCGATGGAAGATTATCTACCGAGCAATGCGACAAAGCGAAAGATGGCGTGTCTCAAAGAAGAATGGTCTGAGCAAAGAAGAGATTATTGAATCTTTTTCTAAGCCCGTAGATATGCAACTCTTCTCATGGAAAGGCATGATTGACACAACGATGACACCGAAAGATTCAATCCTCTATGTTAAGAGTTTACTCAGAACAGGATTTATGGCAATGAACCCTCATAATGGTCATGTCTTAGCTTATGTTGGAGGTATTGACTTTTCAAACTTTCAATACGACATGGTCATGCAAGGAAGACGACAAGTTGGTTCAACTATTAAACCATTCCTTTATTCTCTAGCCATGGTTGATGGACGTTCTCCTTGTGATACAATTCGTCACTCGCAACCAGTGATCAAGCTTGAAAATGGCAGATTATGGCGTCCTCGCAATGCAAACAGACAAAAAATTGATGAGCTCGTTACGATCCAATGGGGACTTCAACATTCTGACAACTGGGTTACAGCCAAACTTATGGAAAAGACATCGCCATATACATTCTTAAACTTATTGAGAAGTTTTGGACTAAAATCAGATATATACGCAAGTCCTGCAATGTGTTTAGGTACACCTACAGCAACTGTCGCTGAGATGGTTTCAGGCTATACGACATTCGTCAATAAAGGCATTCGAGTAAGTCCTCTACTTGTTTCTCATATTGAAGACCAAATGGGCAACATCATTACAGACTTTAAGCCCAAACGCTATGAAGTCCTCCCCAAGTATGCAAGTAAAAAAATGCTCTACATGCTTCAAAATGTAGTTGAAGGGGGAACAGGTCGTCGCCTACGTTATATGTACAAGTTGCAAATGCCTCTTGGGGGTAAGACTGGTACAACACAGAGAAATAGTGATGCTTGGTTTGTAGGTGTCTCACCAGATATTGTAGCAGGTGCTTGGGTTGGAGGAGATGATATGACCGTTCGATTCCGATCAATGCGATATGGTCAAGGAGCAGCCGCTGCACTTCCAATATTTGCTCACTTTATGAAAGATGTCTATTCTGATGAAAACCTTGGATATTCTGTTGAGACTCCATTTGATTTACCCAAGAATTTCAATCCTTGTTTAGAGAATGGAGCCTATAACCTTGGATCAGAATTTTATCCTACTAAAAACAGAGTCAACCAAGATAGTCTGCAAAACAATAATTCTGAAGTTCAAGATTAAATCAACGATTTGATGAAATTAGAAAATTTTGCTGTAACACTTCTATACCTATCTCCTATCTTTATAGGGATAGGTATAGATCTTTTTAGAAGATTTAACAAAATCAAAAAAGAAAAAGAAGAAAGCCTTCTCGAAACCCAACGACTAAATGATCGAATTCATTTATCAGAGGAACAAAAATTTAAGTTAGAAGAAGAAAAAGATAAGTTACAATCTGAGATTAAGGAAGCCTATCAACTCCAAACTCAAAAGGATCAAGAAATCTCTCGCTTAGAAGAACGCCTGCATCATCTAGAAGAAAACTTAAAAACAACTCAGGAACAAAAAGAAGAGATTGGAGATAAACTCAAAAATGAGTTCCAAGAAATTATGTTCCGTCTTCTTAAAGAACGAGAAGGAAGTATTTCAAAGAGCAACAAGGAAACCCTAGCTCCCATCAGAGAAGACCTTAAATTATTCAAAGAGCAAATTCAAGAAACTTATATCCGAGAGAGAGAACAGCGGACATCTCTCCAAAACGAGATAAAAAACTTGATGGAACGTAGCCAAGAGTTAAGCAAAGATGCTCAGCAACTAGCTTTAGCTCTAAAAGGTGATAGTAAAACTCAAGGGAACTGGGGAGAAATGATCCTTGAAAGTATCTTAGAACGGAGCGGACTAATCAAAGATGAAAACTACGAAATACAGAAAAGTATTAGCGATGAAGAGGGTAAAACATTTCGTCCTGATGTCATAGTTAAATATCCTGATAGTCGTTTTATTATCATAGATAGTAAGGTTAGTCTAAGTGCTTATATAGACTATGTCAATGCTGAGGATGAAGATGCTCGAAATCAAGCATTGAAACGACATTTAACCAGCATACAGAAGCATATTGATGAGCTAGATTTAAAAAGTTATTGTGATAAACTTGGCGGATCTCCAGACTTTGTCTTGATGTTTATTCCCAATGAACCAGCTTATAATATAGCAATGCAAACAGATCATAATCTCTGGGAAAAAGCCTATCAAAAGCGAATAATCCTCATAAACGCAACTAATCTTATAGCTGCTTTACGAATGGTTCTTGATATGTGGAGGCGAGACAAACAAATAAAAAATGTGGATCAAATCACAAAGAAAGCGGCAGACATGTACGACAAGTTCGCTATCATTGAGGAAAGTTTCTCTAGTGTCGAACGCTCTCTTCTCAATGCCCAAGAAAATCTTAACAAAACAAAAAATCAGCTACTTGATGGAAGAGGCAATCTTAAACGACGAATGGAAGAGCTTAAAGACATGGGAGGATTACAGACTAAGAAACAACTTAAATCTTCCGAGCTATAAATCATAAAGAATTTCACTTATAATCGTAGATAAGTAAGTAAAATCAATTACCTTTGTTATCAAGCGTAAACAACTTTAATAAAAAGATATGAAGACAGATTCGAATAACTTTGCAATTTTTGCAGGTTCTGCATCTTATCATCTTGCAGAACAGATTGCCCAAGGTCTAGGAGTAAACCTTGGAGACATGGAGGTAGAACATTTTGCCGATGGCGAATTTTCAGTATACTATAAGGATAGTATACGAGGAAAGGATGTATTCCTTGTACAATCTACTTACCCAAGTGCTGATAACATTATGGAACTTCTCCTAATGATTGATGCGGCCAAAAGAGCATCTGCTCACTATATTGCTGCCGTAATCCCCTATTTCGGTTGGGCAAGACAAGACAGAAAAGATAAAGCTCGTGTCTCAATTGGTGCAAAATTAATTGCAGACCTTCTTGGAAGTGCAGGGATTACTCGTCTAATTACAATGGATTTACATGCGGATCAAATCCAAGGATTCTTTGATGTCCCAGTTGACCACTTATATGCTTCTACTGTATTTATTAAGTATATTCGCCAAACGATTAACCTTGATAATGCTGTGATGGCAACTCCTGATGTGGGAGGAACAAAAAGAGCAAACTCATACGCCAAAACTCTTGGTATTCCAATGGTAATCTGTCATAAGCATCGCAAAAAAGCCAATGAGGTTGCAGAAATGAGAATTATTGGTGATGTAGAAGGAAAAGATGTCATCCTTATTGATGATATTGTAGATACAGCAGGAACGATTACTAAAGCAGCTGATCTAATGATTGAGAACGGAGCAAATAGTGTACGTGCTATTGCCAGCCATGCTGTCCTCAGTGATCCAGCAACTGAACGTATAGAAGCTTCGTCTCTAACTGAGATTATCTTCACAGACTCTATTCCTTTACGCAAAGAGTCTGAAAAAATCAAAATATTGTCCGTAGCAAATGTCTTTGCAGAAGCAATCAAACGAGTAGTTAATCACGAGTCTATAAGTAATTTATACGAACTAAATTAAACTCTCTTTTCACAAGTACTAAAAGGTGTATCTCATGAGATACACCTTTTTTTGTATCTTTGTAACCATAATGACCATTTAGATAAAAAAATGACCAGAATAAGCTTACAAATAACTCTATTGTTATTAATCCTTAGTACCTCAGTCTATGCTCAAACTGAGGTACGACGCTATGCCGTTACAGAAGAAACAGATTATGGTATTGTCTATCGTTTACCGAAAACAGAGTTAGATATTTCAATAACAGTCAGAGAAGAGAGCTACCAAAAAGGACAATTTCAAG
>PDWI01008831.1_pt1 | contig 11757 bp, 6 predicted proteins | sample 1430891 | NCBI WGS metagenome assembly PDWI01 (sample SAMN01162508, study PRJNA174530) | Oral metagenome, whole genome shotgun sequencing project. | biome: Marine environment; feature: Marine mammal; material: Swab sample of the gingival sulcus; isolation source: swab sample of gingival sulcus...
TATTTCAAGAAGTCTTTCCCAGACTCCTTTGTCTCGCCAGCGAGTAAAGCGTCTGTGAGTGTTGCTCCACCCTCCATAATCTGGAGGAAGATCACGCCAGGGAGCACCTGTGCGCATGACCCAAAAAACAGCATTGATAAATTTCTGTGGGTAGCGTTTGACATGGCAACCTCGCTTGTTTTGTTGGACAAACGAATTATGCCATAAAACCAAACCCTAGACAATCTCGTGACTACACTATCTAGATAAGTGGAGAATTCGTCCGCTTAACAGTCGGCGAGACAGTTCTCAAGCTTTTTGAGAGATTCCAAATGCTTGTCCTTGTCTCTCATAAGCTTGTCAATGTTGTGAAGTTTCCACTTGATCGCAGGCAATTCGGATGCGTGAGAGATGTTCAGCAAACTCCAGTTTGGTGTTCCTTTTTTTATCGACATGAGAAACTCCTTATCTTTGTCTCGGAGGCAACTTCCAACTTCCTGAAAGAGTTCTGTTCGGATTTCTTCCAGTCTATCAATTGATGTGACAGCGTTTGTCATGCCCTCAAATTCTTTGGCGTAGCTTTCTTCAAGATCCTGAAGGCCAGGCTTTAACACTTCCGCCATCGGGCGGTTATGGCTGATGAGATAGACGAGGAAAGCTGTACGAATTTTATCGGTTATGCCGCCTTCTCGCAGTATTTGGCCACCATCGAACAAGTCGCGCGGGTGTTGCCTGTCAAGAGCGGCACATATCTTTCCGCCGTATAAATCCGGTTTGGAAAGACACCGAGCGGAGACAGCCATTTCAAAATGTTCTTCAACGGCTGGTTGGAGATTCAGGTATTCCGTTTCGTAGACTGTTCCACGGATAACCCCGTTGGGCTCGACCTTGATAGTAGTGTTGTCGTGGGACACCAGGACTTTCGGGACACTGTGCGGTGGGGCTGTGATTGAAATGCCAGCTTCCGGGATGGCTTTGGATATTTTCCCGACAAGAGAGGCCAGACCTTGCTTGATGTCGTCAAATGCAATCTGGCGGTCCGTGACAGGGCAATAGGCAAGGTCGATGTCAACGGACAACCTTGGGAGATTCCAACGGAAAAAGTTGAGGGCGGTGCCGCCTTTGAGTGCGAAGAAGGGGAGTTCATTGTCTTTTGGATGGCCGAAGTCGACAAGAGATAAGACTCTCAAGAGCAGTCGAGCCTGCTTTTCGTAGACGTTGTTCAAAACATAGTCTCATCATTTTCAGATTTTGGGACGGTTATCTTGTACGTTTTATCCAGCACTCCGCCTTGAACTATTTCCCTGTTGCCTGAGCCGAGGTCTATCTTGCCTTGGTCAAGCACTGAGAACCATTTGTGACCATGAATTTTGGCGAAATAGAGGAAAAGCCTTTTAGCTTTTATGCTGTTGCAATTTTTCAGGAGCTTTTGCGTTAATTCCGGACGCAACGTGCTTAATCCCAAAGTGAGGTTGCTAGCTTCATCGAAGCCAACTTTTTGGGGAACGTGGTGCAGCATTTCGAGAGCGGCCCTTTCAGGAGAAGAAACTGTAACGGCAAATTCTTCAGTTTGATATTTTGTCAAGCCTGTCGTGAATGATGAGGGGAATAGGTTGGTTCCGCTATAAACCAGATCAGTTCCCCATCGATTCATGAACCATGACGGTAGCCGGGTCTTAGGGGGGCCAAAGAGAAATATTTTCCGATTGCTCATTGCGGCGTAGTGGCTATAGCCATGCAACTCAAGAGCGGTTCGCCCAGCCGCATAGAATTTTTGGTCATCTTTCTCTTGCAAGGCGTACAGTCCGCCTAGCCATGTAACCTTGTCGCCAACTCGTGAATATGCCCCTCTTCCCACGGGTTCGACCCACCCCCGTTTGACGTATTTCCACAGCAGAGCAGCCCCGATTCCGGTCAAGGCCAGTGCCGCAACTGTCTTTACTGTTCCTGATGGCCAGGACAGTATGAGTTCGTTTAATTTGTCGCCTCTTTGTTTACTCATGGTTGATAAATCAGTTTATTTTTAAACCGAGAAAAGAGTATGTGTTTAATTAATCGCAAAATAATCAACCTGTGGTTTATTTGTAGCTGTAAAATTAAACTATGGCAAGTCCGAGGTTTTGGCCCCCCTCCAAACAACAGCTTCGAGTGATCATTAGGGCGTAATCCTGACTCGACGGTTTGAAAAATGTTTGCGGGAAATTTGGAAAATTGTTCTGTGGAATTTGGAAAGTGTTGTGCTTAGATTGGGAAAAATAGACCATCCGAAGCCCAGTTTTACGTGGCTCGTACGTGGCGTCAGCTGTGTGAAACATGGTTTTCGTGGCATTGGTGTTGCTTATAACCGACTGAAATTATGTAGGTAAACGGTCTCCCATGTTTTTCAGCAGCCCCTTTCACGCCGTTAACAGGGGTTCAAATCCCCTTGGGGACGCCAAGGAATATCCTGGCCGTACGCTCGTAGCGTACGGCCTTTTCCTTTTCACGTGTCACCCAACCCAACAGGGAATCGCCACGGCCAGGGGGCATCTCTCCCCAAAGGTGCGACGACCTGTGCTACGGCCAAGTCGCTGCTCGCTTCCCAATGGGGCAAATCAGAAGTGGGCCGCATCGCCGCTGAACCCGGTCGCACTACTCTTCAGTAATCTCGATCTGGTTTTCGCGCATAATCGCGCGGCCTTGGGGCGATTCGATCACAGCTTCCAGTGCCCGAATGACGGTTTCGTCGTAGCGCGCCGTCTCCATGTGCAGAATTTCAATGGCCTGGCTGGCGGTCTTGGCTTTGCGGTAAGACCGCTTCTTGACCAGCGCGCTAAAGATATTGGCCACGCCGAGAATACGGGCGGGGCGGGAGACTTCATCGCCTTTGAGCCCTTTGGGATAACCGGAACCATCCAGGTTTTCCTGAATTTGCCAAATAGTTTCCACGATGGGCAGATGAAATTCAATGTCTTTGATGATGCGGCAGGTGTGTTCGACATAACGGCGAGTTTCAGCGATTTCTTCGGGCGTGAGCTTGCCTTCCTTTTGCATGATCTCCTTGGGAATGAAGCTCTTGCCCACCTGGGAGAGAATGGCGGCGGCCTCAACCGTGGCCACCTCGGCATCGGACAGGAGCAGAGTCTCGGCGATTTCCACTGCGAGCTGGCGAAGCAGAGCGGTGTGCCCATCCAGGAACGGAACGGCCTCCACGGCCCGGACCAGCGCGTCGATGATCTGCTGGCGCATTTCGATGTTCTGGATGTTGGTGGCCCGTTCTTCCGTGATCTCGCGGAACAGAAAGAGGGTGTCCGGAGCCGCAGCATTACCATTGGCGCAACTCAGGCTCATGACATTGAACAGGGTCGGCTTGGGGCCGTGATAGACTTCTATTTCCTGAATATGGGTTTGGCCGCCGGACATCGTGAGCATCTGGTTGCCGTGTTCCAGGGCTTCGGCCTCTTCCGGGTTGAACAGGTCGGCAATCTTCAGGCCGGAGATCAGGGAAAGAGGCTTGCCGCACATATCGGCAAAGGCTCTGTTGGCATAGAGAAGGGAGCCGTCCTGGGAATTGCGTAGACAATACGGCGTCGGCAGGGTCTCATTTAATCGTTTCGAGATGTGCAATTTCTTGCGCAACAGTTTGATGGCATCGGCCAGTTCCATCTCGTTCTTGCGATGCCGTAACCTGCTGAAAAAAAACAAAATAGTCGTGGACAGCAAGAAAGCCAGGCCCACTCCCAGAATGAGGCTGATCATCAACTTGTCTCGATATTGGAACAGGGGCGAATCAATGGCCTCTGTACCGGATTCCGTAGCGAGCCACCAGCGAACCGAAGGCATGGAAACCGCCGTGGAATAGACTTTTTTCGCACCATTGAGGTCGGTGCGGTTTCCGAATTCGACCTCCGAGACGCCCGTGAGCGTAGCCTCAATGGGTATGGTCTTAATGGTGTCCGGGTAGTCCACCTTGATTTCCTCGAACGTGCCATCAACCGCTTCCTGAACCAACCGCACAGTTGTGTTCGCCTCCAGCCCCTCAGTGGTGGCCAGAAAACTGCGAATCAGGCTGTGCACCGGCACCACAAGGGCGAGAATATTTCCGGGCATGTCCGAATCGGACAAGACGTTGGCCGAGTATACGGGGATGAAGAGGTCAGAGACAAGCTCTCCCTTATGGATATATAGGGAAGAAAAATAGGGAATACGCGTCTTGAAGACTTCTCGCACCGGGCCGTAGTAGGCACTTTCTTCGGTGTCGAGCTTATCCATGGTCGTGGCCTGGAGCAGACCATCCACCGTGAAAATATGCCCTGCGCGGAAACCTGCCAACTTGATGAAATCCTTGAAGTCCTTTTGTGCCTGCGCCTTTTTTTCTTCCTTCATGCTGACTATATTGACGATGGCCCCACGGAAGATGCGTGCTTTGGCCAATTCTCTGGCTCGCAAGACCTGTGTCACGAGCTGCGTGGACATTATCTCGGACTCGGCTTTCAGTATGTGGGCCTGGTATTCCTTCAGTCCGTCAACAAGTTCGATCTTCTTGTCGTGCAACAACAGAGTTCCCGAATACCAGGCACCTGCGGCGACAACGAGAAAGAAGATCAACAGCACGATGCCGGTGATCCAGGATGGGCTCCTTTCTTTGGTCTCTTCCATTTCCGTTTATCCTTTTTACGATTTTCGCCGCGCAGTCGCTATCTGGTGTTATGTTCCGACAAGGCGCCGCGCATACCGCGCAAGATCGGTGACAACAGGTATTCGAAAACGCTCTCTTCACCTGAAAGAATGTTGACCTCCACAATCATGCCCGGCAGAAAATCCTCAATCTTCCCGGCATCCTCCTTGGTGGTCTTGAGGATGACCTTGTAGTACCAGGAGCGCGTGAGGTCGTCGAAATACGTCTTGGCCGAAATGTTGACGATCTCTGCCCGGAGCATGGTCTCCCGGGAAAACTCATAGGAAGAGGGGCGGATTTTGGCGGTCATGCCGTTCCATATTTTGGTCCGATCATTGGGCTGGACCTTGCCCTCAATGCGGATGACCGCGTCATTGGGCACGATTTCGGCCAGCGGCTCGCCGGAGCGGACAATACCGCCCACAGTGTTGGCACTCAGCTTGTAGATGGTGCCGTCAATGGGCGAGCGTACCACGCTACGCACGATCTGCTCGTTAGCGGCATTGACTTCTTCGGTCACGGACTGCAACTCTGAGGAGGTGGTGCTGATCTCCTCACGGATATCGCGGTCAAAGTCAAGACGCTCCCGGTCGATCTGTTGCCGCAACTCGCGGACCTCCAGAGTATACTCCTCCTTTTTGTTGGCCACTTCGGCAATGGCCGTGGAGATTTTGGCCAAGTCGGTTTTCCGTTGCAACAGAAGTTGCCGGGAGCCGACCCCCCTTTTGACCATGGGTTCAAGCAGGTCGTGTTGCTCCTTGAGAACCTGCTTTTCTTTCTCCAGGCTCCGCATGTGACGCTGGCTCGCGTCCAGGGCCGCCTCGGTCTGGGCAATCTGGGTCTTAAGGATTTCCTCCCGCTGACGCAGGGCTTCGGCCCGGTAGCGGGCGAACTGCAACTCGCTCTTCTCTTCCGGGCCGGACACGCTGTCGGCAAAGGACTCCACCTCGCCAGAGGACTCGGCAAGAAGCCTCTTGAGCCGAGCGCGCAACTGCTTTTGCCGAATCTCGGACTTGTTGCGTTGTTTGGTGGTCGTGGTGTTGGCAATGGACACTATCTCCTGTCCGGCAACCACGGAATCACCCTCCTGGACATAGACCTTTTCCACCACGCCGCCCTCGAAATGGCCCACCACCTTGTCGGTAAGGCTCGTTTCCACGATGCCCTGTGCCCGGACGGTCTTCTCTATCTTGCTGTGGTACGCCCAAAGCAGAAAGATCGTCAAAAACGCAGCAATGCTGATGAGCACCACCATGCTGGCAAAGGTCTGGCGAATGGACCAAAAAAATGCGGATGTCCATGAGTCTCGGCGCATGACCTATCCCTTCCCTCGGGGCTGCCCCAGTTTTCCCAGCACCTCGTCGCGCGGGCCGTCGGCCACCAGCTTGCCCTGATCGATGACGATGATTCGGTCCACGATACGCAGAATGTGCGGCCTGTGGGTGACGATAAGCATGGTTTTGTTGTCCATCTCACGGCGCATACGCTCGATAAAGACACGCTCCTGAGCCGAATCCATGGAACTGGTCGGTTCGTCGAGCAACAGTACGGGCGGATCGCCGATCAGAGCGCGGGCAATGGCCACGGACTGACGCTGTCCGCGCGACAGGTTCTTTCCCCCTTCGATGATGGGCATTTTCAGGCCCAGGGGATGCCGCGAGACAAAGGTATCGATGCCGGAGATGGCGAGTGCTTTTTCCAGGGCGTCCTGGGAGACGTTGCGCGCGCCCATGAGGAGGTTGAACTCAAGCGGGCCGTGGAAAAGCACCGGAGACTGGGAAACCACGCCCATGTGTTCGCGCACCTTTTCCACGCTGAGGTGGGCCAGATTGTGCTCGTCCAAAAAGATCACGCCCTCGGACGGACGGGCCAATCCTGACAAAAGCTTGAGTAACGTGGTCTTGCCCGAACCCATGGGGCCGATGATGCCGACCCTTTCCCCCTGCTTAATGGAGAATGAGACATTTTCCAGCACAAAGGGGGCTTCGGGATAATAGCGGAAGGAAACATTGTCGAAATCAATGGCACCGCGCACGGTCTGGACCTGCATCTGCCGCGATTCGCTCTCCTTGTCGAGCTTGAGGACGGCAAAGAGATCCTTGTAGGAGCGTCGGGCAAAGAGGTAGGAGGTGATCAGGTTGGCCACGCTGGCGCAGACCGCCACGCATCGACCCGACAGAACCATTGTGGCCAACAGTCCACCACTGGACATGGAGCCGTTACCGATAAGGAAAAAGGCGACCATGAGCAGGCCTACGGAGTTGAGTTGCCCCAAAAACGCGGTGGTCATGGTGCAGCGTGACTGTGCCAGCCGGTACACGGAGCTCATCTTACCGGATTTTTCCACCTCGTTGGCCCAGCGGGAAACAAAGACACGGGCCGCGTTGGTCACCTTGATGGACTCCATGCCCTGGAAGACCTCATTGAGAAAGGAGGTTCTGCGAGACTGAAGCTCACTTTGGGCAGTGACGGTACGGTCGATGAAAAAGCCGTAAACCAACGAGACCAGAAGCACCAGAAACGAGATGACGGCTGGCACCAGAAAAAGGATACCGCTGTTGAGATAGATGACGAACAGAAAAAAGAACAGAAAAAAGAAGTCAATGGTTCCGAGAATAAGCTGGCTGGTGAAGAGCGTCTTGATGCGCGAAAACTCCTGTACCGTGTGAGTCAGGTGTCCGGCAGAGGGGGGAAGCGTGGCATGGACCACGTCAAGAACCTCTTGCAACAAGTGGGGTTCGGCCTCCTTCTCAATGCGTAGGGCCGCCTTCTCCACCAGCACGGAGCGGATGTTTTTTAAGAGATAGTCGAAGCCGAGGACGATGACCGCGCCCGTGACCAGTACCCGCAGGGAGCTCTCTGCCAGATTGGGCAGGATGCGGTCATAAAAGATGCCCATGAGCAAAGGAATGACCAAAGTGAAGCAGTGAATGAGCACTGAGGCGAGAATCACCTGGGAATAGATAGGCCACATCCGGCTCATTTGCCCGGAAAACCAGAGCAGGCTCAAGAATGGAACCGTGTCGGTGCTAAAGACCGAGGCAAAGGTGCAGTGCCAGTCGCCAAATGGCTCCAGTCCGGCGGGCTTGTTTTTCACGGCCACAGTGTCGCCGTTCCAGACTTTGAGCATGCGGCCATGCCGTTTCTCAATCACCGCAAAACTGCCGTCCGCGTACTGGACCAGGGCGGGCAAGCGCTTGGAACGAAACCGCCGTGGGGTTGGCTCCATGGATGCGGTGAGCCCCATGTTGTCTGCCTGGAGTTGCAGGTAGTGGCTGAGGTCTGAGGAGCGGCCAAGCTCCATGGTCTTGTCGGAGAGGCGGATACCGTAGAACGCCGCGATTCGGTGCAGACACTCGGTCATGGACGCTCCCAGCCTGGGCGATGCGGTCTCTTCGGCCACAACCGAGACCTCCCCCTCTGGGGCTACGTCTCTGGCATGGGGCGTTTCTTCAACCTGTGTCGTCACGATATCTTCGACCTCACGTCCTGGTTGACTAATGGAGCTTGCCGATACCGATCACCACCTGATTGGTTCCCGGAACGGCCTGATCTAGGGAATGAAACTTGATTTTTGATTTTGGGATATTCCCATCCTCGTTGATGACGCGAATCAACCCGTAGAGCCGCTTGAAGGAGACCGAGTTGGACGCAGATGACGGCAACCCTTCAAAGTTCAGGGTAGCCACGAGTTCCAGCCCGTTGGAATGGATGGCACCCTTGTTGGATGTGATCCACTTGAGCAATTCTGTTTTGGTGTCCGGCTCCAGCGTACTCGTCAGCTTGTTGTACAGGATGATAATCCTGTTTTTTGAGTTCATACCTTTGACGATGCGGGTAAGAAATGGCGGTACCTTTTTTTCCTCCCCGGCCTTGAGCACGACTTCCTGGCCTCGGGAGGCCTCAAGTCTCTTGATTCGCGTCAGTGCCTTTTGCAGATCCGCCTTGGCCTTGGTCTCCTTGGTCAAGGCCGCCTGGGCCTGGGCGGCGGCGTTTTTGGACGCCTGCATGGCAGACAGAGCCTCGGCCAATTGCTTGGCCAGAGCCTCTTTTTCCATCTCAAGCTTTTCCAGGGCCAATACCGAGACCGTGGCATTGGGGTCGATGTCCTCCTCGCTGAGGAGAGCTTGTCTGGTCAGAGCCTCACGCAACTTTTCAGTCGCGGACATGGGGGCATATTCTATGGAATCGATGGAGGCCACGGTATGGGTTTCCGACGACCCATGCGAACCAGAGGGGGCCGTCTCGTCCTTGAGGGAAACCACATAGGAGAGCGTTCCCACCACCAGTACCAGGAGCAGGGTAAAAAAGACCATCATCATCAAGACTGTTGACAAGGCGTCAACAAACCCCGGCCACGGGGGCGCACCATCATCAGCCATCTTTTCTACTCTCGTTCTTGCTCTGTCTCATCTGTCTCGTTTCGCCCAATGTGGGTCGAACCCTATAAAATGGTTTCTTCAATAACAACGTTAGGCACCTCCACGGTGATGGTGTTGGTATCACCCGGATCCGGCGCAGCGGCTGGTGCCGCTTGCGTGACCTCCGCAGAATCGAAAAGAACCTGAGATGCTGCATTTTCATTAGCCTGCATCTCCTCAGTCAATACCCTGAACTCGTAGCTTAAATCCGTTGCCGAGGCCAAATTGACTGATGAGCCGTCCGTGGACAGGGCCGTCAGATCCAATGTGTAGTCGTCAGCCGCCAGAGCCTGGGTGAAGTTCATGGTCCAGGAACCATCCTCCGCCACCGAGACCCGCGTGGTCAAAGATTCTTCGCTCCCGTCCCCATCAATATCACCGTTGATGGTTGCCCGGATTTCGCTCACGTCCGAGACTTCCAGATTGTCGGTCAGGTTGTCGTCGGAAAGCTGGCCGGACAGGGAGAACTCCGCGCCCACGATTTCGGGCACATCGGCCAAGTCGCCAGTGACGCCTGTGACAGAGTAGATGCCGTCACCGTCAGGCCCATTAGCAATGTCCACAGTGCCTGTGGCCGATTGGTTCCCGGCACTGTCCTCCATGTAGAATTCAATGGATGAATAACCATCGCTGAAGCGTAGGGAGTTGGAGAAATCCGTTTCGCCCAATGCCATCTCCACCACCTCGGAGCTTTCAGAGCCATCGGTGTAGTGATAGGTGAAAAAGAGCTTGTTAGCCCCGGCATAGGCATTGTCCTCATCGTTGTAGGCATCGGAGACCGAATAGTCGATGTCCAGGTAGATGCGTGACCCGGTGCGGTTGGATTCGCAACTGGCGTACAGGGGAAGTTCCCCGGTATCGTGGATAATGAGCGGCACGTTGTCGATGGAGATGTTGGGGTCATCGGGATTGAACGCGGCCAAGGTGTTGCCACCCACGTTGCCGGCCCGGTCCCAGGCCGTGATGGAGACAGCGTATTCGCCGTTACCCAGAGTCGGGGTGTATTCCCAAGTGTATCGGGTTCCGTCATCATTCAGGGTGCCGAAATCGCCGTCACCAATGTGCCGCTCAATGACGGTGCTACCCACGGTGACGGAATAACGCACGGTATCTGCCGTGACATATCCGGTCAGGGTCGGGGAGGTCTCATTGGTCACATTGTCCCTGGGGGCCGTGCCATGATCGTCGCCCGTGGCCAGTACGATGGTCGCTCCCGGCTGACCCCAATCGATCTGCACATCGAACTGCATGTGTGCGGCCTCATCGGGCAGGTTGCCTGCGATATCGCCGAAACGAATGTCCATGGAATAGGTGCCATTGGCGTAGGGATTGCCGTTGTTGTGGGCCTCCGACGGGTTCAAGGTAATGACGCCGTCATTATCATGGTCCGTAAGAGGGGTGTTGGAATAGCCCATGCCGGATACCTGGATCATGGAGCCAGGTTCCACAAAGACCTGTATTTCTGGCTTGCTATCCCTGGTGATGAGGTCGGCGGAGATTATGCCCGTGCCGTCCACGTCTGTAGCGTCACCGGAGATGATGATGGGCAACACGTGGCCATCCACAGTGACCGGATCATCCCAGGGAGCGGTAGGATCATTCGGGTCGGCCTGCATGTGCACATAGTAGTCCGGATTGGTCTCCAACGCGGCCTGGTCCGGGATGACCGGAGCAACGGTGTCGATGACGAGCGGATGAACTGAGTCCCTCTTCTCCCAATCGTCAGCAACAACGTAGGTGTTGTCGGCTTCCGTGGGCGGATAGATGGCTTCACTCACATGCCCGGACTCGGACACATTGACCAGGCGTATCTGGTAGCCGCCATCAACCAGGGGAAACTCGACGTATGTATCCTCACCTTCGCTATATATGCCGGAGGCCATGGGTGAACCGTCTGCGTTGACATTATCGCCCAGAGTGCCGTCAGCGTTCACTTTGAAAGCGTACACCAAATAGGTGGCCCCGGTATCGCCGTACAGCCGGAATTGGGGTGTGGAATCATTGGTGATCCCGTCGTCCCAATAGGCGTCGTCGCTACCGAACGGACCGTGGTCACTGCCCGAGGACAGGAGAATATTCGCATCGGTGAACTCGTTATCGATGGTCAGGGCCAGAGGCGTGGTGACGGCCCGGTTGCCAGCCAGATCAATATTTTCAATGGCATAGGCATGCTTCACGTCCTCCAACGGCCCGGTATGATATTCCCAGGAGCCGTCGTTCGTTATATGGAAATAGATACCGGAGTAGTCGGCACCGTAATTACTTTGGAAATCGGCTTGCGACTGCCACGCCCATGTACCCACGGGATCGGCGGTGTTGTCGGTCCGCACATAGTAGGCTTCGGTGGCGGTAGCGTCATTCAACATCGTTGCGGGATCGGCCACGAGTACCGGGGATATCTTCACGGTCACGCCCTGGCGGGTATCGGTGAGATAAAAACGTGAACCCTCCTCAACTTCGCCGTAGAGCGACAGGTTGTTATTGGTGGTCAGGTCGTCGGTGTAACCGGACTCGAATCCCGCAGGCAGGTGCGCCTTTTGCACGTAATCCAGCCCGACCAGGGTGGCCGTGTCCGCAATATTGTCCCAACTCGACGTCGGGTCAACGCCGGTCCAGAGGAGTTGGGTGTCCTGGGCATCGGGCAGGTCGAGGACAGTGTCCTTGATCTCCGCGTCAATGACGATGGTTTTTTCTGGGCTG
>PDWI01014005.1_pt1 | contig 11757 bp, 9 predicted proteins | sample 1430891 | NCBI WGS metagenome assembly PDWI01 (sample SAMN01162508, study PRJNA174530) | Oral metagenome, whole genome shotgun sequencing project. | biome: Marine environment; feature: Marine mammal; material: Swab sample of the gingival sulcus; isolation source: swab sample of gingival sulcus...
CGACGCCACCATCACCCTCGACTTCGCCCTCGCCCGGCTCACCGGGGTCGTCGACAAGATGCTGATCTTCCCCGACAACATGCTGGACAACATGAACAAGTTCCCCGGTCTCGTGATGAGCCAGCGGGTGCTTTTGGCGCTGACCCAGGCCGGCGTGTCGCGCGAAAAGGCCTATGCGCTGGTGCAGCGCAACGCGCTGAAGGTCTGGGAAGAACGGGTGGATTTCCGCGAAGAATTGCTGGCCGATACCGAGGTCGTCGCCGCCCTCGGCGAAGACGGGATCAACGCGCAATTCGACATGGGCTATCACACCAAACATGTCGACACGATCTTCGCCCGGGTGTTCGGAGAGAGCTAGAGAAACCTCAGGCTTGCCGTCCCGGAAACAGGCGCCGGGCCGGGGGCTCTGCCCCCGGACCCCCGAGGTATTTCCGGAACAAAGAAGAGGGGGCGGTGTGGCGGCCCCGGCATGGCGGCGGCGGGCTGGCATGGGGCGGCAGGAATGCGTATCCCCGCGCCCGGATTTGTGCTATGTCGTGCGGACCAGACCAAAACAGATGGGGCCGGAAAAGCCGGCAAGGAGACCGCAATGACCTCGAAACTGCTCACCGCCGCCTTTTTCGCACTGATGCCCATCGCCGCCATGGCCTGTTCGGGGGCCACCCTCGAAGAAGTCAGCATCTGCAAGGACGGTTTCATGTGGGACAATGAAACCGGAACCTGCGTCGAAATCGTTCCGAGCTGAGGACAAACGGCGAACCGACGGCGAAAACCGAAAAATTCGCGCCGCTGTAAGGCGCTTGTTAAGACCTCTCTGCCAATCTGCCAGTACGAAAGGGGAACGGCCGGGAGAGACAGGTGCCTGATACATTGCCAGCGCTCAATGAAATGGCGCAACCTGTGGCGCTTGACGGGGCGCTCGGGGGGGGGCCGGAGGGCGCCGGAGATTTCGGCCTGCCCGACCTGCCCGGCCTTTCGGGCAGCGCCGCACCAACCGCCGGAAGCGCCCGGCCGCGCAAGCTCACCCGCAAGCAGAAGGCAGCGATCGTGGTGCGGTTGTTGCTCGCCGAAGGCGTGAAGCTGCAACTCACCGACCTGCCCGATTCGGTCCAGACCGAACTCGCCCACCAGATGGCGACCATGCGTTTCGTCGACCGGGTCACGCTGAAATCGGTGGTCGATGAATTCGTCGCCGAGATCGAAGACGTGGGCCTCAGCTTCCCGCATGGGCTCGAAGGCGCGCTCACCGTGCTCGACGGCACCATCAGCGCCTCCACCGCCGCGCGTATCCGCAAGGCCAAAGGCTTCTCTTTCACCGGCGACCCGTGGGAGACGATCTCCTCGCTCGCCCCGGAACGGCTGCTGCCGGTGCTGGAAGAAGAAAGCGTCGAGGTCGCGGCGGTGCTGCTGTCGAAGCTCAAGGTCTCGGTCGCCGCCGATCTGATCTCGCGCCTGCCGGGCCCGCGCGCCCGCCGTGTCGCCTATGCGGTTTCGCTCACCGGCGAGATCGCCCCCGAAGTGGTGGAACGCATCGGCCAGTCGCTCGCCGAACAGCTCGAAGCCCAGCCCGCCAAGGCTTTCGCCGACGGCCCGGTCGAACGGGTCGGCGCGATCCTCAACTTCGCCCCCGGCGCGACCCGCGACGACGTGCTCGAAGGGCTCGACGCCGAAGACGCCGCCTTCGCCGAAGAGGTCCGCAAGGCGATCTTCACCTTCGCCAGCATCCCCGAACGCATCGACCCGCGCGACGTGCCGAAAATCACCCGCGAAGTCGAGCCGGCCACGCTGGTCACCGCCCTGTCCGGCGCCCAGAACGACCTGCCGGAGGTGGTCGATTTCATCCTCGAAGCGATCTCGAAACGCATGGCCGAACAGATCCGCGAAGAAATGGCGATGCTCGACAAGGTCAAACCGAAAGTGGCCGAAGCGGCGATGAACACCGTCATCAACGCCATCCGCGAACTCGAAGCCGCGGGCGAAATCCTGCTGCGAGCGGGCGACGACGAATAAGACCGCCCGGAACCGCCGCTGTCGGCGCCACCGAACCCCGGGCGCGCGCCTTGGGCGCCCTCAATCAATCTGGTATCGCGCGGTGTCGGCCTCGATGGTGATATGCTGGACGCATTCCCAGTTCGACCCGTCGATCATGATCCAGCGATGGCCGACGCGGCTGTAGGTCGTATACCGGCCGCCGGGCGGGATCTCTTCGGGGTAGACACCCACGAACCCGCCTTGGTTGATCCAGGCCGGCCAGACCAGATCGGCGCGATTGTTGACAAAAGTCACCTTCTTGATCTCCGCCCCCGCCGGCGACGGCCCGCGGTAGAGATTGCGGCAGCTCTGGTCCATGTTGTTCACCGACATGATCTCCTGCGCCGCAGCGCCCGACGGCTGGACCAGCAGCGCCGCGGCCAGAAATGCAAGGATGGCCTTCATCGAAATCCCTTTCAAACAGCGGCCTGCCGGCCCATGGCCGCGCCTGCCGCGAATCCCCCTCCCATACCACCCGCACCCCGCTGGCGGCCTACGGAATGTGGCAAAAGCTGTCCCGCGGCGCAACGCCAGACGCATGCACGCCGCCCGGGACACCCAAGGAATCGTCACCACAGGCCACGGCCGGACAGGACATGAGACAGAACAATGACGAATGTTGCCACATTTTCGCCCCAATCTGGAAATGGACTTGTAGGAATAATACAAGAACACCCCCAGATCTTGTGTCGCCATTGTTTCTCTGTCGAAAACAGCCTGTTTTTTGCCACATTTCGAACATTTTCTCTCTTTTAACGAATCGAAATGCGGCATAGGCCTAGTCGGGCCTGGGGGGGCGAAACCAACGGTGTGAGCGGAGTGCATTGGGAGACGCGTCCGACATAACCGCCCGTGCAGCAATGCGCGCGGGCGAACCCTACCGGCGTTGCCTGTCGCCGGCTGGCCTTCGGTTTCACGCAGGGGAAGCCCCGCAAGGAACGGCGTTCTGGACCGCCTTTCCCCGGCTTCCCGCCGCGTGCATCCATCAAAAGGACCGGCTGGTGAGGCGCGCCCTGCGGGGGCTTTGCGCGGGCAAAGCCGCACATACCACATTTTTCAGACTGTATCGGCGGGGGCAGATGCAATGAACACCTTTTCAAGGTTGATCGTGGGGGCGATCACGGTTCTGGGGCTGGCAAGCTGCACGGCCGGAGGGCCCGGGGGGGCCGACCGGCTGGAAGGCATGACGGATGTGGCATCGCGCCAAATGGTGGTGCCGTCCGATCTGCCGCCGATGAAGGCTTTCGCCAGTTCCAGAACAACCGGGCCGTCGCGGCCGAACAGCGAGATAGCGGGCGATTTCCTCGACCTCGCCTTCCAACTCGAATCGGGGCGCACCCTGCCGGTGCTGTCGCGGTTCGAGCTCGCGCGGCTGCTGACGCGGCTCAGGATCGAGGCGGGGATCGACATCCGCCTGGGGGGGCCGGAAGGTCGCCCCGCCTCGATCACCGTGGAAGTGATCGAGAAGGCCGAGTTGCAACGCCTCGTGCCCCATGCCGCCTGTTTCGTCGCGCCCAATGTCTCGTCCTGGGGCGAATACAAACGCCTGCGCCACTCCACCCGCACCGACTGGACCCGCCTCACCACCCGCGAAAGAATGGCCGTGTTCCTGCCGGGCGACGTCTCGCCACAGGAGATGCGCGATTGCCTGCATGAGGAAATCGCCCAGGCGCTGGGCCCGGTGAACGACCTCTACCGCCTGCCCGACAGCGTGTTCAACGACGACAATTTCCACACCGTGCTGACCGGCTTCGACATGCTGGTGCTCCGGGCCTACTACGCCCCGGAACTCGCCTCGGGCATGACCCGCGACGAGGTGAAAGCGGTGCTGCCCGGCCTGCTTGCGCGGCTCAACCCCGCCGGCGGCCCCGGCGGCAGCAACACAGCGGTGCGGCCGACGCCCCGGGCCTGGAAAACCGCGATCGAAACGGCGCTCTCCGGCGCCGGCCCGATGACCGACCGGCGCCACGCCGCCACGGCCGCGGTGGCCATCGCACGGACCCAGGGCTGGCACGACACCCGCCTCGCCTTCTCGCTGTTTGCGCTCGGACGGCTGAATCTCGGCCATAATTCCGACGTGGCGCTGGCCGCCTTCCGCGAGGCCGAAGCGATCTACGGCGCCGCGGGGGCGACGCATCTGCAGGCCGCCCATATGGGGGTGCAGCTCGCCGCCCATGCGCTGTCGCTCGGCAATGCCGAAACCGCCATCGCCATCGCCGACCGCCACATCGCCCCGGTGATGCAGGCCGAAAACGCTGCCCTGCTGGCGACGCTTCTGATGATCAAGGCCGAGGGGCTTGACCATCTGGGGCGCGACACCGAAGCGCAGCTGGTCCGGCTCGACAGCCTCGGCTGGGCACGATATGGCTTCGGCTCGGATGCCGAGGTCGGCGCGCGGCTCACCCAGATCGCCGCCATCGCGCCCCGGCACCGCAGTTGACGGAGCGCCCGGGCGCTCTCGCCAGCCAAGAGCCCCGGGAGCGCCTGAGACATGACCGTCGTCGCCTTCGCCCTTGCCGGAACCCTGATCGGCGTTTTCGCCGCCCGCCGCCGTGGCGGCCCGCCGCTCCACATGGCCCAATATGCGGCCTCCTACGGGGTGGTTTTCGCGATCGTCGGGCTGTTCGTGAGCGTCTTCCTGTTGCGCATCTGAGGGGGCGGCCCCAAAACCGTCCTGCAAAACCGCCCCGAAAACCGTCCTGCACCGCCCGACGGGGGTTGCCGGTTCCACCGGGTGCGGTAGTCTCGCGAGACCACAGCCCCGGGAGGCCCCCGCCGCATGTTCCTGCCCTTCTTCGACCATCTCCGCAGCGCTGGCGTGCCGGTCTCCTTACGCGAATATCTCGCCTTTCTCGAAGGCATGAGCGCCGGGCTCGCCACCTATGACATCGCGGCCTTCTACTACCTCGCCCGCTGCGTGATGGTGAAGGACGAGCGCAATCTCGACAAGTTCGACCGCGCTTTCGCCGCCACGTTCGAGGGGCTGGAGAAGATCCCGGCCGGCGCGGTGCTGGAGGCCGTCGATCTGCCCGGCGACTGGCTGGCAAAAATGGCCGAAAAACACCTTTCCCCAGAGGAAATGGCCGAGATCGAAGCCCTTGGTGGGTTCGACAAGCTCATGGAAACGCTGAAGAAACGCCTCGAAGAACAGCAAGGCCGCCATCAGGGCGGGTCGAAATGGATCGGCACCGCGGGCACCTCGCCCTTCGGCGCCTATGGCTACAACCCCGAGGGCATACGCATCGGCCAGGACCGCTCGCGCCACCGCCGCGCGGTGAAGGTCTGGGACAAGCGGGAGTTCCGCAATCTCGACGACAGCGTCGAGATCGGCACCCGCAACATCAAGGTGGCGCTGAAGCGGCTGCGGTCATGGGCGCGGGACGGCGCGGCCGAGGAGCTTGATCTCGACGGCACCATCCGCGCCACCGCCGAACATGGTTACCTCGACGTGAAGACCCGCCCCGAGCGCCGCAACGCGGTGAAAGTGCTGCTGTTTCTCGACGTCGGCGGCTCCATGGATCCGCATGTGAAAGTCGTCGAAGAGCTGTTTTCCGCCGCCCGCGCCGAGTTCAAACATCTGGAATATTACTACTTCCACAATTGTATCTACGAGGGGCTCTGGCGCGACAATGCCCGCCGCTGGACAGATCAGATCCCCACCCACGAGGTGCTCAACACCTACGGGCCCGACTACAAGGCGATTTTCGTCGGCGACGCCTCGATGAGCCCCTACGAGCTGGCCTTCGCCGGCGGGGCCAATGAGCACTGGAACGAGGAACCGGGGCAAGTCTGGCTCGCCCGCGCCCGCGCCGCATGGCCCCAGCATCTCTGGATCAACCCGGTGCCGGAAGCGCATTGGCGCTGGACCCAGAGCATCGAAATGGTGCAGCAGATCTTCGAAGGCCGGATGGTGCCGATGACCCTCGACGGCATCGACCGCGGCATGCGGGAGCTCGGGCGCTGAGGCGTCATGTGAACAACAAACCCAAAGGCCGCCCGAAACCGCCCTACTGACGCAAACGTTTCGCCCGCATCGCCTCTTCCCCTGCCCAGGACAGCAGCGCATCGCGAATCCCCGCGGCGGCCTGCGCACGCCAAACGGGGTCGGTCAGATGTTCGCGGTCGGCTTTCGACGACAGAAACCCAAGCTCGACCAGCGCCGATGGGATGTCAGGGGCTTTCAGCACCGAGAAGGCCGCATGAGCCCTCGGCGTCTTGTAGGTCGCGCCGGTGGCCTGGAAAATGCCCTTCACCAGCGCATCCGCCAGCCGCTCCGAACGCGGCCGGGTCTCGGTGCGGGCGAGGTCCATCAACAGCAGCGCCACCGCGTCATCGGTTTCGCTGAGATCGACACCCGCCAGCAGATCGGCGCGGTGGTGACGCTCGGCAAGCTTCGCACTCGCCTCGTCGGAGGCCTCTTCGCTGAGGGTATAGACCGTCGCGCCGCTGGCCTGTCCCTCGGCCAGCGCATCGGCATGGAGCGAAATGAACACATCGGCCCCGACCGCATGGGCGATCCGCACCCGCTCCTCGAGCGGCACGAACACGTCGTCGTCGCGGGTCAGCACCACCTCGATATCGGCGCTGGCGCGGCGCAGCGCGTCGCGGAGTTCGCGCGCAAAGGCAAGCATCAGGTCGGCCTCGCGCACGCCCTTGCTCTCGGCCCCCGGGTCGAAACCACCATGCCCCGGGTCGAGCACCACGGTGAAACGCTCCTCGCCGGGTGCGGGAAGGGTCACGGTCTCGGCGCGGGTGAACAGCGCACTCGGCGGCGCCCCGGCGGCGGCCGCGAAAGCCTCCGCCGTGCTGTCGGTGAGCCTGAGCGACACCCGCGCCCCCGCCGGATCCGCCGACATGCCGGCCTGCGCCACCTGCATCGGCCGGGTGAGCAGGATCACCATCCGCGACCAGCCGGGACGGAACGTGCCGGTGGCGATCTCCCCGATCCGGGTGATCCCGGCAAGATCGGCCGGGTCGCGGGCGCCGGTCCAGTCGACCTCGGAAAAGTCGAGCACCACCCGCCATGGATCGTCGAGGGTAAACACCCGCCAGGGCACCGGTTGCGTGAGCTCCACCGACAGCAACACCCGGCCACGCCGCTCGATCAGGCCGATGCCGTCGCCACTGAGCCGCGCCAGCCCCGACAGCGGTTGCTGGGCGGCCGCGGGGGCCGCGACGGCGAGCCACAGGAGCGGCAGAAGTAGAAGAAGATGCCTCACGGTCCGGGTTCCCTGTTCTGGCCCCTCTGGACCCGTCTGGCCCCCGGAGTAGCGCGCGCATGACCGCGTGACCAGCCCCCCGAGGGGGGCTGCACACCTGAGAGCGCCGTCTCGCCGGCAGAACCGGCCCGCGCCCGCCCCCGTCAGATGATCAGGATGCTGTCTTCGAGCAGGAAGAGGTCGGTCACATATAGAACGGTCAGGTAGTCGCCGCCGCCGAAATCGAACATGACGCTGTTCCCAATATCATTCGCATAGCGATCAACCACCTGCGATACGCTCAGCCCGCCGCCCCAGAGGGCATCGTCGAATGCGATCCAGTCGTCGCCGTTCCCGAAGTCCATGACCGAATCGCCACCGTAACCGGCCGAGAACACGAAAACGTCCTCTCCACCGCCACCATAGAGATCGTCGTAACCATACAGGCCGAAAAGTATGTCGTCGCCAGGATCACCCCAGATCTGGTCATCGCCAAAACCGCCTATGATCGTGTCATTGCCGAAACTGCCATGGATATTGTTAGAGCCGTTGATACCCCAGATCTCGTCATTTCCGGCACCGCCATCAATGGAGTCATGGCCATTGCCGCCCCAGATCTTGTCGTCCCCGGCGCCTCCGTAGAGCTGATCGTTGCCATCGCCTCCCCCGATCTTGTCGGCATGGTTGCCGCCCCAGATGCGGTCGTTTCCGGCCTGACCCCAGAGCTGATCTCTGCCGTTGCCGCCCCAGATCCTGTCGTTGCCATTGCCGCCCCAGATCTTGTCGTAGCCGTCGCCGCCCGCGATCCTGTCGTAGCCGTTACCGCCCCAAAGCTTGTCGTAGCCGCTACCGCCCCAGATCTTGTCGTAACCGTTGCCGCCCCAGACCAGATCGTTGCCGCCGTTGCCGAAAATCTTGTCCGCGCCGCCTCTGCCGATGAGAACATTTCTGATGGAATTCCCGATCAGCTCATCGGCACCATTGCCGCCGGTGGCATTCTCGATGATCACCCCGACCTCTCCGCCACGGTTGGCAAGCGCATTGGTAATATCTCCGGCGATGGTATAGCCGCCATAATTACCGCTGCCCTTCACATAACTCAGATAACCGCCCGTATGCTCGCCGCCATCGAGCGTGGCCGCGCGCAGGTCGATTTTCACACTTTCCGACCCGTTATAGATGATCCGGTCAGTGCCGCCCACGTCCCAGATCGCTTTCCAGCCCATCTTGTCGGTGATCACATAGGTGTTGTTTCCGGCGCCGGTCGACATGTTGGCGCCGTAAATGTGCTGGATCGCCGCAATATCGAGCGCCCCGGGGCCGGAATTGTAGCCATAATCGGCGACACCACTATGCTCCGGGTTCTGCCCTATTGCCCAGCCCCGATTGTAGGACATGATGGTAAAGACCCCTTGGTTGAGATCATGGGTTCCGTAGTCGTTGAACTCGTACGAAACGCCTGGCATTATCGTGGAGCCGTGGCCGTCGTCATGCGGATGCGCGAGCCCCAGGGCGTGGCCGAGTTCATGAAGAAACATTCTATAGCCAAAACCGCCGTTGGCCGCGTCGAGTCCGGCCGGATAATACGTTGGATTTTCTCCACCGTAGATTGGGTAACCGAATTGCTCGGAATTATACCACCCCCAGACATGAAGCATACCAGGAAACCGATGTTTCCCGAATAGTACCTTGCCTTCTTCGACGTCGTGTCTTTCATCCATTTGGGCGTCAGTCAGATAATACTCGACAAGCTCTGCTTTTGAATAGCTGAAGGTCTCCCGGAAGGTCAGGTCGGCCACCGAGGCCCATGAGTCGAGTGCCGCGCGGTAAGCGTTTTTCGCGGCCTCGGTCCAGTTCGAGTATTTATTGTCAAAATAGTAGTCTATCGACGTCTGTTCCCATTGGCGGTCCGAGATAAGAGAGTCGACATAAGCGTTTCCGGTGCGATTCGTGGCCATTTTGCCCCCCAAAATGAACAGACTATCACATTGGGGAGGATTAGTGCCAAAAAATGATAGGTCAATGACCTATGTCAAAGCGCCGGGGAAGATGCCCGGCGCCCTGGTTTCATTGGTGCTTCGCGGGCGCGCAGTCGCGCCCCTCAGTGGCCGTGGCGCGGGTTCGGGCGCGCATTCGCCGGCGCAGGGTCCGGCGGGGGCGCGCGCCCCGGGCCGGATCAGATGATCTGAATGTCGTTGATCACCGTATAGACATCGGCCACATCGCGGAGTGTCAGCATGTCGCCGCCGCCGAAGTCGAAAACCACATCGTCCCCGGTGTCCGTGGCATAGGTTGCGGCCACCTGCGCCGCCGTCAGGCCACCGCCCCAAAGGGCGTCGTCGAGCAGCAGGCTGTCGATATCGTCCTGGAAGGTTGCGACCGTATCGGAATCGAAGCCCTTTCTGAACACGAATTGATCGGAGCCATAGCCGCCGTAGAGCATGTCGTTGCCAACGCCGCCGATCAGCCGGTCGTTGCCGAGCTGGCCGTAGAGCGTGTCATTGCCCATGCCGCCGAAGAGATGATCGCGGTTCTGGCCGCCATAAAGCGTGTCGTTGTGCTGGTTGCCATAGAGCTTGTCATTGCCCTTGCCGCCATAGAGCGTGTCATTGCCGGCCTCACCATAGGCCTTGTCCCAGCCATTGTTGCCGTAGAGCTTGTCGCGACCGTTACCGCCACGCAGCTCGTCGCCGCCGAAACCGCCATAAAGCCGGTCGAAGCCATAGCCGCCGAAAAGCTTGTCATTGCCGGAGCCGCCGTAGAGCTTGTCATTGCCCAGATTGCCCCAGAGCCGGTCGTTGCCGCCCTGCCCGGCGATGAAATCCGCACCGCCATTGCCGCGCAGCGCATTGGCGACGCCGTTGCCGTGCAGCGCGTCATTGCCGCTGCCGCCGGTGGCGTTTTCGATGATCACGCCGGTCTCGCCGTTCCGGTTGGCGAGCGCATTGGTGAAATCACCCGCCACAGTGAAGCCGCCGTATTTACCTTCGCCCTTGACGTAGCTGAGATAGCCGCCGGCATGTTCGCCGCCATCGAGCGTCGCCGAGCGCAGGTCGATCACCGCATTGCCGGTGCCGCCATATTCGATCCGGTCGGTGCCGCCGGTATCCCAGATCGAGCTCCAGCCCATCGTGTCGGTGATGGTATAAACCGTGTTGCCGTTGTTGTTGTCGGGATCGGCGCCATAGAGAAATTGCACCGCCGCAATGTCGAAGGCGCCGGGACCGGAGGCATAGCCGCGGTCGTTGACCACGTTGCCCCATGGGTCCTGCTCATGCCAGCCGCCATTGTAGGTCATCACCGTGAACGGTTCCTGGTTCAGGTTCCACGTGCCAAGATCCGAAGGATCGCTCACCCCCGGCATGATCTCGGACTCTCCGCCATCATGCGGATGCGCCAGGCCGAGCCCGTGGCCGAGCTCGTGCAGGAAGGTCGCCACCGCCTGACCACCCGGTTGCAGGCTGCCGGAGCTGTAACCGTCGGGGCCGGGCCAGCCGAAGCTCTCCCAGTTGAACCAGCCCTTAATCTGGCCTGTATAGGCGCCGTCGAGCGGCAGCTCGTGGACCCCAAAAACCCCCGGCCCGGCCTCCTGTTCCATGGCGTCATTGTCGATATAATATTCGACCAGATTGGCATTGGCCGGGAGAACCGCCTGCTGGAATTCTATATCGGCCACGTTCGACCAGGCGGTCAGTGCCCCGATGAAAGCATCGCGCGCTTCCGTCGTCCAGATATCGTAGGAATTGTCAAAGGTATAAGTGATCGTGTTCGTGCCCCATTTCAGGCCGTCGAACAGGATCGAATCGATATGGGCGTTGTTGGTCTGGTTTGCCATGGCTGTCACTTTCCTCTCTGTCCCAGTTTCTCTGTTCCAACGGTTCTTTTCACGGCCGGAAACGATTGTCACGCGGGGGAATGTATGGATGCGTTTTGCGCAGAAGATGGCCAAGACAAGGCGCATTGCGGGCGGGGTGCTGCCGAATACGCCTGATTGCGCCCTGATCGCACCCGGTGGGGCCCGGTGGGGCCCGGCGCGCCTTTCCGGTGCGCGAGCCGGATCCGGGCGCGCCCGCGGCGCTACCCCCGCGCCGCCATGAACCGCGCGAGCCGGGCGAGGCCTTCCTCGATATCGGCGGTGCCGCGGGCATAGGAAAACCGCAAGGTGCCATGGCCGCGGCCGGGGTCGAAATCCAGCCCCGGGGTCACCGCGACGCCCGCGCCCTTCAGAATCTCGGCAGCGAAGGCCTTGGAATCACTCGTGAAATCCGAGACATCCGCATAGACATAGAAGGCCCCGTCCGGCGGCGCCACCTTGGTAAACCCGGCTTTGGGGAGGCCTTCGAGCATCAGCGCGCGGTTCTTCGCATAGACCGCGCGGTTGGCCTCCAGCTCGCCTTGGCAGTCCATCGCCGCCAGCGCCGCCACCTGACTCACATGCGGCGCGCAGATGAACATGTTCTGGGCGATGCGCTCGACGCGCCGGACATGATCCGCCGGCACCACCATCCAGCCGACCCGCCAGCCGGTC
>PDWI01008833.1_pt1 | contig 11755 bp, 9 predicted proteins | sample 1430891 | NCBI WGS metagenome assembly PDWI01 (sample SAMN01162508, study PRJNA174530) | Oral metagenome, whole genome shotgun sequencing project. | biome: Marine environment; feature: Marine mammal; material: Swab sample of the gingival sulcus; isolation source: swab sample of gingival sulcus...
TAAAATATCTAAATCCTATTTTAGATGAAAATACTAAAACTTCTAAAGCAATTGTAGAAATGAGCAATAAAGATTTAAAAATTATTCCGGGAATGACTGCAAATATTGTCATAGACGGATTAACTTACAAAGATAAACTAATTGTTCCTAAAGAGGCTATTATCACTCGGGACAATCGTAAATTACTTTTCATCGTAGAAAATAATAAAGCAAAATGGCTCTATATAGAAACAGGAGAGGAAAATTTTGATTATATAGAGGTACTCACTAAACTAAAGGAAGGAATGCAGGTTATTATTTCTAATAATTATACCCTAGCTCATGATGCCAATGTAGAAATAATAAAAAAAACGCCATAAATTTCGTATTTCGTCGTTAAAATAGATTTTCTGGTGCTCATTTACTATATGTAAACTCCGCTCCTCAAATCTATTTTGCCTAAAACTACTTCATTTATGACATTTTTTTAGGACTATAAGAACTTATGGATAGAAGCATAACACAATATTTTGGAGATAATTTTGCCAATCTCTTAGCAAAAAAGATAGAATTAGTTACAGATTTTGATAGTAGAACTTATTTCGTATTTCGTCGTTAAAATAGATTTTCCGGTGCTCATTTACTAAGTGCCGGCCCGCTCCTCAAACGGAGTGAGCTTACGCTACTACTTCGTGGTCGCCTAGAATTTCTTTGTTTATGACATTTTTTTAGGACTATAAGAACTTATGGATAGAAGCATAACACAATATTTTGGAGATAATCTTGCCAAGCTCTTAGCAAAAAAGATAGAATTAGTCAAAGATTTTGATAGTAAAACTTATATTGAAAATATTCGAGAAAAATGTTTAGATCTTGGTTATACAAAAAGAATAGAGCTGCATGCAGAAGAATTGTTTAAATTGCTACCGAAATCTTATCCTGAGGCAGTTTCAATCCTACTGCAAATATTGGGTGAAGAAAATCCTAACGAAACAGGAATGTTTAAAGAATTTTATTGGATTATGCCTATTGCTAAATTTGTTGAAAAATATGGCTTAGATAATTTTGATATTTCAATGAAAGCAATTGAAGAGATTACAAAAAGGAATACGGGAGAATATGCTATTAGACCATTTATCAGAAAATATCCTCAAAGAACTGTGGCAAGGATGTTTGGATGGTCTCAATCAGCTAATTTTCATCTTCGCAGGCTTGCTTCTGAAGGGTTAAGACCAAAACTTCCTTGGGCAACAAAACTTGACACTTTTATTCAAGATCCGAAACCTGTTTTTCAAATTTTGGATAATTTAATGGAAGATGAGGTAAAATTTGTCAAAAAATCAGTTGCGAACAATCTTAGAGATTATTTGAAAGTAAATAAAGAAGCAGCTCTCAAATTTATTGAAAAATACCAAAGCTCCGAAAATAAAAATACCCAGTGGATAATTAAACATGCAACAAGAAAGAAAATCATTTAGAACTGATTCTGTAATTCATATAACAAGAGTAATTAGATTCTAAAGCTCTAATTTGGAAAAGGAGAGAAGATGAAACATGAATGGAGAAAAGCTGAAAAAGCGGTTTATTTGCCTAAAAATAAACCTGAGCTAATCAATATTCCCGAATACCAGTTTATAGTATTAAGTGGTTCGGGCAATCCTAATAATCCTTTTTTTTCAGAATGTATTGGCGTTTTGTACAGTGTTGCTTATGCGATAAAAATGAATCTAAAAAAATCAAGTCCATTGCCTGAAAATTATCAAGATTGGACGGTGTATCCTTTAGAGGGCGTTTGGGATATTTCGGAAAATGCCAAATTGACTAATGAGGAAAAATTTAATAAAGATGATTTAGTTTTTGATTTAATGATAAGACAACCTGATTTTGTTAAGCTTGATTTCTTTGAAGAAATGCTGGCAGTAACCAAAAAGAAAAAGCCTCATAGTCTTTTAAATGAGCTTAAATTTAAGAAAATTAAAGAAGGTAAATCGATCCAAATGCTACATATTGGAAGCTATGATGATGAGCCTCAAAGTTTCAAAAAAATGGAAGAATTCACTCTAAATTCAAATTTACAAAGGCTGTCAAAAACTCATCGAGAAATTTATTTATCTGATTTTAGAAAAGTAGAGAAAGGTAAACTTAAAACAGTTTTAAGATTTGGCGTAAAATAATAAATTATTTATAAAATAACTATGATTGCGAGCTTAATAGCCAAGAATAAAATATAGAATTAATTCAAAAATAAAGAGAATAAATATGTTTAAAAAAATCGTTGGACGACCTGTTACTATCATAATGTTTTTTATTGCAACAGCAATTTTTGGAATCATTTCTTTTTCCAAATTGCCTGTTAATTTACTACCAAATATTAAATATCCTTCTTTAACAGTTTGGACGGAATATCCGGGTAACAGTCCTGAAGAAATTGAAAACGAAGTAACATCTCCTTTGGAAGCTTCTGTGGGGGCTGTTAAGGGGATTAAAAATGTTTACTCAATTTCAAGAGATGGAATTAGTTTAATCAAGCTTGATTTTGAGTGGGGAACTGATATGGATTTTAGCATTTTATCGGTTCGAGAAAAACTTGATGCTGTTAGTCTTCCTGATGCCTGTTCCAGACCAAATTTAATTAGAATTGATCCTTCTGAAAAGCATATTATGGCACTTAGTGTAACGGGTGATAATCTCTATGAAGCTCGTAGAACTAGTGAAATGCTCATTAAAAAGAGATTAGAGCAATTAGATGGGGTTGCCCTTGCTGATATTGTTGGTGGTGGAGAAAAAGAAATTCGGATTGAAATAAAACCGGAGCAATTAACAACTCTCGGAATTGCTCTAGGAGATATTGAAACTGCTATCAAAAATTCCAATATAGAGCAGACCGGTGGTAAAATAAAAGACGATGTTTATCTTTATGAGCTTAAAATATCATCAGAATTTAAAACTCTTACTGATATTGAAAATTGCTTGGTAAAAAAACGCTCTAACGGACAAAATATTTTTATTAAAGATATTGCCAAGGTGGTTATGACTGCTAAGGAAAAGCAATCATTTACTAGATACAATGGCAAAAGAGCTGTTGGTATTTTAATTAGAAAAGATGCTGATGCCAATACTGTTAAGGTTTCTGAAAAAATTAGAGAAATAATGGATACTTTTGTTAAGGATAATCCTCAATTTGATATTAATATTGCCTATGATCAAGCAACTTTTATTACAGAATCCATAGATAATGTGATTAGTGCGATTTTATACGGAGGAATTTTAGCTTTTTTGACTTTATTTCTCTTCTTAAAAGATTTTAAAACACCTTTCAATATTGCTCTTTCGATTCCAATAAGTATTCTTTCGACTTTTAGTTTGCTTTATTTTGTAGATATTACCCTTAATTTAATGTCGCTTTCAGGACTTGCTCTGGGGGTGGGGATGCTAGTGGATAATTCAATTGTGATTTTGGAAAATATAACTCGCCATAAAGAAATGAATAAGAATATTATTCAGGCAAGTATTGATGGAACTAAAGAGGTTGCCATGCCTGTTACAGCGTCCACTATTACTACGATTATCGTTTTTATGCCAATTGTTTTTGTTAGCGGAGTTGCAGGAGAGCTCTTTAAAGAGCAGAGTATTGCCGTAACTTTTTCACTATTAAGTTCCTTAGTTGTATCTTTAACTTTGCTTCCTGTTTTAATTTCTAGGATTACAATGCTCAAATCCGGACTCCTTGAAAGGGGAGAAATTGATGATAGCATTAAAAGCAAAAAATCTTTTATTTTCTCTTTTGGTATTTACTGGTTTACTTTGCTGGCAATTATTTATAGCTTTCTTTTAATCGTTGGGATTTCAGAATCCACGGAATTAATGATTTATACAATCTGTTTGGCAAGTATTTTGGATCCTATCCTTAATTTTATAGAAATATTGCTTGGGCGGAGCTTACATAAGGAAAATGAGAAAAGGATTAGTCTTTTCAAAGCTTTCCTTGCTAAATTTATCCAATTAATTATTCTTTTAGTATTAGTTTTTCCGGCGATTTATTCTTCTAGAATTGACCTTTTTGAACCTTTATATAAAATCTTTGCTCCCTTTAAATTAGAATTTATTGATACTTATCTCACTTTCCCAATTATGGATTTTTCTAATATGCTGAAAAATCTTTTAATTAATTTTGAAGAGGAAATGGGAACAGATCAATTTGTACTAATTAGTTATAGCATTGGATTTACTACAATTTTTCTAAATTTAACGCCACTTTTTTCTTTCTCATTTATTTCAAAAATTGATAAGGATACTTACCGAAAAGTAAGAGAAGCGTATTTTTTGAAAAAACTTGCTACTACAACTATTGCGAGATTCTTTAAATTTATTTTTGGAACAATCATTTTTTGGATTAAAGTAATAATTAAAATTTTCCAAATCCTTTTCAAACCTATCCTAATTCTTTTTGATAAGTTTTTTGAGAAGTTTAAGAATTTTTATCATCTCTTATTATTAAAATCGCTTGAGAACAGGACTATAACTCTGATGATTGTAATGCTTTTACTGGCTAGTACTTATTTAATTACTCTAGCTCTTGAAAAAAGAATGATGCCGGAAATAGATAGCCACGAGTTTATTATAAATATAGAACTTCCTGTAACTTCGGGAATTGATAGAACGGAGCAAATTGTTAAAAAATACGAACAAGAACTTTTAAAAGATTCAGCGGAAGTAATTAGTATTTTTGCAAATGGTGGTATTCCTGATGAAAAGTCTAAAATATCAGGTTCAACTGTTTACAAGGCTAATATTCAGGTGAAACTAGCAGATAAGATTGCTACAGCAGCGTATTTGAAAAAAATTAGAAATAAAATTAAGCAAATTAATGCTGAGGAAAATGATCTAATCAAGGTTAATTATTTAACCAATGTTTCGACCCTTTCCGATTATATCAAAACTAATGCTTCTGATGTAAATATTAAAGTTTTTGGAAACAATCTTGTCGATATGGAAAAGATTAGTGAGGATATTGTTACAAAACTTAAAGAAATTAATTATCTTACAGATATTAAGAGAAATTTTATCTCTAAAAAGCCAAAAATTGATGTTAAAATGAATGAAGAATTATTGGAAAATTACGATATTTCTTCGGGCGATATTGATTTTTTCATTTCAACTTTAACTAAGGGTCGGAAAATTAGTAAATTTAATGATGCTGATAAAAAAATTGATATTATTCTTTCAAGACCAAAAGAAGATATGAAAGATCTTGAAAAATTGAGAAAAACTCTTTACTACGATTCAAATAATAAGATTTTGCTCGATAATTTAATCAAAGTAAGCTATATTGAAGGACCGGAAGCAATTGGAAGAGATCGCCAGCAGAGATTTATTGAAGTCAGTGCTAATATTGAAAATAAAGCTTTTAATGAAGCAATGAATGCTATCAATAAGAAATTGGCAGAAGTTAAACTTTATAAAGGCAATAAAATTTCATCGGGAGAATCTGATAACGAAATGAAGGACTCTTTTAAGCAGCTCGTTTTCATGTTCTTTTTGTCAATTATTTTAGTTTATATGGTGCTTGCATCTCAGTTTGAATCTTTGCTTTCACCTTTTATCATTATTTTTGCGATTCCGCTATCGCTTTTTGGAGTAGCTCTTGGGTTATTTATTACCGGTCAATCTTTGAATGTAATGTCAATGATTGGAATTATTATTTTGATTGGAATTGTGGTTAATGATGCCATTGTTAAAGTGGATTTTATTGATAAGGCTGTGGCGAGTGGTAAAACTGTTAAAGATGCTATTCTTGAAGCCGGAGAGAAAAGATTGAGACCGATTTTGATGACGACTATTACGACTGTTTTTGGAATGATTCCGATGGCAATAGGTTTTGGTGGTTCAAGTGAACTTAGAAAGCCTCTGGCAGTAACAGTTATCTTTGGACTAAGCTTTGCAACTATGCTGACTTTAATTGTAATTCCTGTTATTTATTCCATTTTTAAAAGGGATAAAAAATAGGAGTGTTTTGTTCTAATTGAAAGTTGAAAATGGTGAATTGAAAATGCTCTACTCCGCCCAGCTAAAACTAGCCCCCACTGGTAGGAGAATTAGTCGAGAGTTGGAGAGCTATTGGTTATTAAAAGATGCTAGAATATGAGACGCTATCGCTGGAAAACTGGCATTATTGGCTACAAAAATGATATTGGAATGTACAACGAAAAATGTCAATCCCTTATGGGAGTAAAATATATAATCTTAATCACTTAACTTGTGAATTAAAATTGAGTTTAAAATGAAGAATGATATAATAAATAATCAATATAAAAATTGGCTAAAGAACTTAAAGCAAAATTTCCAAAAATCCCAAATAAAAGCCCATATAAGGGTAAATAGCACTTTGCTGGAATTTTATTGGAAAATGGGTAATGATATTATTGAAAAACAAAAAGAATTCAAATGGGGAAGTGGATTTTTAGAGCAATTAAGCAAGGATTTAAATGCTGAATTTCCTGATGTTAAAGGGTTTTCGTATCGAAATTTAAACACAATAAGACAGTGGGTTCAATTTTGGAGGCAAGATCTTTTGCAAATTGAAAATGTAAAAGCGAAAGAACCTGTTTCGCAAAATGAAAATGTAAAAGGGAAACAAGTTGTTTCCCAAATTGAAAATGTAAATATGAAACAACCTGTTTCAGAATTTGAAAATATAAAAACGAAAGAACTTGTTTCGAAGTTAACTCAAATCCCTTGGGGGCATAATATTGCTATTATTCAAAAATGCAAAAATACTGAAGAAGCTTTGTTTTATGTAAAAAATACTTTGGAAAATGGCATCAGTAGATCAGTCCTGCTCCACCAAATAGAAACGAATTTGTATGAAAGAAGCTCAAAAGCAATAACAAATTTTGAAAACACCCTTCCAAAAGCATATTCAGATTTAGCAAAACAAATTACAAAAGATCCTTATAATTTTGATTTTCTAACAATCACTAAGGATTATCAAGAGAGGGAATTAGAAGATGCTCTATGCCGGAGTATGACAAATTTTTTACTTGAACTGGGTAGTGGTTTTGCTTTTCTTGGTAAGCAATATAAGTTGAGTGTAGGCAGTGAAGAATTTAGAATAGACTTGCTTTTTTATCACTTAAAACTAAGATCTTATGTGGTAATAGAGCTGAAAGCTGTGGATTTTAAACCGGAATTTGCAGGAAAACTTAGTTTTTATACAACGGCAATAGATGAAAAATTGAAAAGTGAGCAGGATAATCCAACTATAGGAATTCTTATCTGCAAATCAAAAAATGATTTAGTAGTGGAATATGCTTTAAAAAATATAAATAAACCTCTTGGAGTAAGTAAATACGAACTTACAGAAATCCTTCCCGAGGATTATAAACCGTCTATCCCTACTATAGAAGAAATAGAGAGAGAGCTTAGTAATAAATAAAATTGGATATCCTCTGAGCTAAATACAGAATTTTATTTTAGGAAATTATGAGTTTAAAAAATTTAATTATAGGAGCCTTAACCGGCTTTTTGATTACGAGAAGACCGCTGGGAGCTTTAATTGGCGGGATTATTGGGGTTTTTATTCCGGATTTTAATTTTAAGAAAAAAGAAATTGAAAAAAAAGATGATCCTGTTACTCGTAAACAGGCTAATACTGAAAAAGAGGAAGCCAAAACCAAAGATTTCACTTACGCCCTTTTGATTTTATTTGCTACTGTTATTAAAGCAGATAGAAGAACTAAAAAATCAGAAGTTTTATTCATTAAAGATTATTTAATCAAAGAATTTGGGACTAAGAAAGCCGGTGAAATGATGCAAATCCTCAAAGAATTACTCGCTAAAGAGATTAGAGTTAATAGTATTTGTCATCAAATAAGATTGAATAGTGATTATTATTTTAGATTAGAGCTAGTTCATTTACTCTTTAAACTGGCTGCTGTTGATGGTTCTATTACCAATGAAGAATTTAGTGCTATCGAAAATATAGCTCAAAATCTTAGTCTGGGTCAGCTTGATTTTATTAGAATCGCTTCAATGTTTTCTTCTTATAGCAGGGAAGATAATACTCGTTCTAAGCCGAACAGTCTTGATAATTATTATGCCATTTTGGGACTGGATCCTGAGGCTTCCAAAGATGAAATAAAGAAGGCTTTTAGAAAGCTTTCTAAGGAGTATCATCCTGACAGAGTGCATCATTTGGGGGAAAATTATCGAAAAATAGCCGAGGAAAAATTTATCAAGATTAAAGAGGCTTATGATAAGGTGATGGAGGGCAAATAGGGTTTATGAAAATTTAAGACCCGTATAGCGAGCAACCTAGGTATTACCTAAAAAAACGATGTATTTGCTTTTATGGTGAGTAGCTATAAACTTTGGCTTGGCTACGCTGCGACTTCGCTTCTGCGTTGACGATTTTTTGCTCTAATTGTAGGTGTCAAATTTTAAAATTAGATCTCCTTTTTTTTATAAAAACCTTTTTTTAAGCAATTTTTTTCTGTACAGTTTAATTATTATTTTCTATTATTTTGGGAATATTATTTCAGAATTTCCTGTATAAATACAGTTGTTCTTATTTTTTTCAAAAAAAAACACTTGCTTTTTATTTTATAAAGCCTTAAGTTGAATTAATTAAATCTTATTTATTAAATTTTGAAGAAAGGATAGGTTTATTATGTCTCATCAAGAATGGATTGATCTATTAATTAAATACGGAGTTAAAATTGGACTGGCAATTCTTATTTTTATTGTTGGTCGCTTGTTAGCTAAATTGCTAGCTTCGGTTTCTAAAAAACTAATGACGAAAAAAGGAATGGACGCTGCTGCTGTTTCTTTTATAGGAAGAATAGTTTATGCTGTTATTCTAGTATTCACTCTCATTGCAGTTTTGAATCAAGTTGGTATTGAGACTACTTCACTTGTAGCTGTTTTAGGTGCTGCAGGTCTTGCTATTGGTCTTGCTCTTCAAGGATCTTTATCTAATTTTGCTGCCGGATTTTTAATTATCGTTTTAAAGCCATTTAGAGCAGGGGATTATGTTGAGGGTGCCGGTGTTGCAGGTTCGATAGAAGAAGTTGGAATGTTTAGTACAGAAATGAAAACAGTTGATAATAAAAAGGTTTTCATCCCTAATGCTAAATTACTAGGCGATAATATTATCAATTACTCTGCTAAGAAAACAAGAAGAGTTGATTTCAAATTAGGTGTTGGGTATGACGATGATCTTGCAAAGGTTAAGAAAGTAATTGGAGAAGTTATTAAAATGCAAGATAATCTTTTAACTGATCCTGAGCCTTTTATTGGGCTTTCTGAACTTGGCGATAGTAGTGTTAACTTTGCTGTTAGGGTTTGGTGTAATACCCCTGACTATTGGGCTGTTTATTTTAAAATGATGGAAGATTTTAAAATTGAGTTTGATAAGAATGGAATTAGCATCCCTTTCCCTCAAAGAGATGTGCATCTTCATCAAGTGGAGAAATAATTTTATTAAACAAAAAAAGGGAGCTTAGCTCCCTTTTTTAATTTTCTATCTCATACACATCAAGTAAACCCTCAGCACCGTTCATATAAAATAAGGTATTGTTTCTAATAAAGACTTTTTGTTCCAAATCCCATAAATCTCTTCCTGTAATACCTGAAAAATGAAGAGTATTAAGTAACTTGCCATTTTCATAAATATCGAAGTAGCAATCCTTATTTTTAAAACCTTCTCTTTCACGATTAACGGTTTTTTGAACCCAGAGACGATTTTTAGCATCAAGATGTAAAGCTAGGATTGCCAGCTTATATTCAGCGTTAAGCATTTTACTTTTGCCTTTACTTTTCTCTTGTATAAATTTATTAAATTCTTCTAGTTCCTTTTTATTGATTGGAATTTTCATAAAAGGTCTTTTAATCTTGTAAATCATTTCACCTTGGTTATTAAAAGCCGAGATTAAATATTTATCCCTACTACCTTTTGTTATAAATGCAAAATTTTGATTGCCCGCAAAAATTGGAATTAATTCCATAAAATCAAATTTAGGATTTTGGAAAGCTGTAAAATCAATAGTATTGCTATCGAGCCTGGCAATTTCATTAAAATTTCTATCAAACATCGATATAGAAAAGTTTACTTTTTGAGTTTTAGTATCCATACCTTGGGTGTAAGCCAAGAAATTTTTACCGTAAGCAGTTAAAAACTGTATGGATGAGTTAGTAGGAATTTCTTTAATGAAAGTATAAGAACTATCCTTACAATCAAATAAAGATACTTTTTGAGAACCTTGATTAATAGCAAAAAGGGTATCATTAGTAATGGCTATAGAGTTTAAACTTGTAAATTCTCCCGGACCCTTTCCTCTTCTACCAATATCCTTTAGATATTTTCCTTTAGAATCAAAAACCATAACTCTAGATTTTATAATATCAGCAAGATAAACATTCCCCTTGGAATCTTGATTTAAATCGAATAGCATATTACAGCCAAGCTCAGCATAGTTAATCGTAAATTTCTTTTTCAAATCAATCTTAAAATCAGGTTTAGTTAGATCTTTACAGATGATTGTTTCAATTTTAGACTTAGAGCTCTGATTTTCTTTAGAGCAAGAAGCAAGTAGCACTAGGGCTAATAAGAAATAAAGATATCGCATAAGATACTCCTTCTAATCTTTTTTTATGGTTATTCTTAAAAGAACTTTAATTCTTTAGCGAATTTAAGCTTTTTTTACTAGTTAATATACAGTAAAGATTCTTAAAATGCAATAAAAAATATTTTTATTGTTAATAAAAAGTCGATTATTGATTGTTTTGTGTCAATTCCATTTTTATTGTTTATTTTTTTAATTTGGGGTTTAATTCTAATTAAAGTGTTTTCGATTTTAACGATATTTTAAATAAGATTAAAAAAACTTTTTAGCTAAATAGTAATATTACTTTGAATTTTATAAAAAAAATGATAAATTTATTCGGTAGCGAGTAATTAGTTTAGAAGGAGTTATTATGGCCGGAAAACATAAATTAGTAGGGGAAGTTTTAGAAGTTGCTCAAAAAATGCTAGTGGATACGACCAAGATTTTAGAAGAAAATAATATTAAATATGTTCTTGAAGCCGGGACTCTCTTAGGTGTTGTGAGAGAAAACAGACTTCTTCCTTGGGATAATGATATTGATATAACTGTTACCGAAGAATATGAAAAAAAAGTCTTAGCACTAAAATGGAAATTCTTCTTAAAAGGGTATCGTTTTCGCCCCAAATATTATCAAATAGATGCCGGTCCTTTTAAAAAGGGAACTCTGAGAATTATTAAGATTTCTACTAGAAAATTTTTCTTTTTTGGGAAATATAAAATTTGTGATATCTTTGTGAAGCGAACTATTGAAACTGATCATGATAATTATTATTGGTCGGTCGGAATTAAAAATGCTGTTTTAAAATCTTGTCCTAAAAAATATTATGATGAGGTCAAAGAAATGGAATTTAATGGGAAAAAATATTTGGTTCCTAAAGATGAGATTGGCTATTTAGAATATCATTATGGCAAAGACTGGAGAATACCTGTTAAGAAATGGGATTTTAAAACCGATGATAATTGTAAACAAGTAAAATTAGGTAGTATAAAAAAGAAATAAGGCCTATATGGACAAAGTAAACACAGCTGTAATCTTGGCTGCCGGCAGAGGAAGTCGCTTGCTGGGATATAGTGAAGATTTTCCAAAACCAATGACTGAAATAAATGAAATTTCGATTATTAATAATTTAATTTACAACTTAGATCAGCTTGGAGTCGCAGAGATTGTAGTT
>PDWI01008834.1_pt1 | contig 11753 bp, 10 predicted proteins | sample 1430891 | NCBI WGS metagenome assembly PDWI01 (sample SAMN01162508, study PRJNA174530) | Oral metagenome, whole genome shotgun sequencing project. | biome: Marine environment; feature: Marine mammal; material: Swab sample of the gingival sulcus; isolation source: swab sample of gingival sulcus...
TCACTGATTTTAACTTTTTCTGCTAAGAAAATTCTGCCGTCATCGTATTTATTATTAACAAAATGAATAGTCGCCCCGCTATACGCTTCCTTTGCAGAAATCACAGCCCGATGAACATTCATTCCATGCATCCCCTTTCCTCCAAATTTTGGCAAAAGAGCCGGATGAATATTTAAAATTCGATCCTGATATTTTTCGACAATACTAGGATTGAGTTTTTTGAGATAACCACAGAGTAGAATATAATCAATTTGGTATTCTTCTAAATATTTTAATTGAAAATCTCTAAATTCAGTTCTAGTAGCAAAATTTTTACGATTCAGATAAAAAGACGCTATTTTTTCAGATCTAGCAAAAGCTAACCCCTTTGCTTCTTCCTTACTTGAAAAAACCAATTTAACTTTAGATTTTAGATCACCTGAAATAGTATTTTGATAGATAGCCTTTAAATTACTGCCACCGCCACTGATATAAACAGCTAAATTAAATTCTTTTCTTTTATCCATACGATTTTTAATAAACTTTCTTAAATATTTAATCAAATTGCCGGTTTAGCAAAAGCCTAAATTACCTATTAATTCTAGGGAAAAGATAAGCTGATATATTGAAGATAGCAACAATTTTATTCTTTTGCAGAAAAATAAAAATATCTCATAAACTAAAGTAATAAATTTGAGAATCTTCTTCCAATTTTGAGCTAAAACTAGAGACCTATAAAAAAACCTCCAAAAAAATGGAGGTTTAATTAAAAATGTTAGACCTATTTATACCGGAACTCTGACACAATAAACTTTTTTAGTTCCTATGTTAACCATATATTCTTTCCATACAGCAAAAGAAGATAAAAAAGAATCATATTTGTCACTAGTATTTCCGGGGGCATCTCCATGCCAAAGAAGCTTTCCGTTTTTTTTCTTAAAAATCCAGCTTCCACCGCCCCCATTATTGCAAAAGAAGACTTTATCTTCATAATCCGTAAAAATAGTATGAGCAGTATAGGTAACATAAGTTTTAGATAACAATTTACCTGTTCTTGATTCTAGGGCATAGACATATCCTAAGCATGAGGCTATATAGGTTGTTTCTCCTATGACAGTAACCCCTTGGTCAAAAGCATCATCTTCAAAATATTTTTCCCAAACTTTTTCTCCGGTAAATCGATTTCTGGCTATAACATATTCACCTGTTGAATGAATAACTAAATCCTCGTAAACTCCGCAGGTAGTGAGCCCCCCGTTGTATTCATTTTTATAATTTACTCCCCAAAGATACTCTCCTGTATTAGCATTATAGCATAAGAGATTTCCTTCTATTTCTTTCATTCCTTCTGTCCAATATCCCGTCGGAACATAGAGATAATTATCTTTTGAAACAGACATCGCTTCAGCTCTTTGAGTTCCTATACTGTCAGGGAGAAGCTGAGAAATCGCTATTCTCATTTCCACAACGCCACTCTCCTTATTTATTCTAGCCACTTGACTATTATCAGCTCCTAAAAAAAGGGCTGTTTTGTTTTGACACATAACAGACAAATCCACACCTACAAAATCAGGAATCTCAGTCTGCCAAATCAACTCTCCATTATCCTTTCTAAAAGCCTTGACAATGTTGTAATGATTTATAAAAATTCTATCTTCTGAATGCAGAAGCTTCATTGTTCCTAATGGTAAATTATTGCCTAAGCCAATTCTCCATAATTCTTTTCCAGACTCTAACTCTCTACAAACTAAAGAAGTATCAGCTGCCACATAGGCTTTGCCATTATCTGCAATAGGTTTCATTATATCGGGAAAATAAAATAGATGTTCAAGGGGGTATGACCAATATTTTGTTGGGGTATAACCGGAGCCTTCCCCCTCATGCTCAAAGCCATCATCTATCATACCACAGGAAGAAATAAATAGACTTAAAAAGATAAGGATATATCTTATTTTTTTAGACATAATTAACCCTTTCATTTATTCTTCCTATTTTCTTTCAATCCCAAAGTTGCTCTTGAATTGATGTATCTATAAGAAATTAAATAAACGATAATTTGCTTGTCAAGTCTTTTTTTACTTTTTTTTCACAAAAAATAAATCTTTCTATCTAAATTTTTTCAACTTCAGTTCTAATTCTTTTAATTTCCTGACTAAAAATTTCTAGTTTTTCTCTCACAGGATTTACCAGTTCTTGCTGTTTTAAAATTAATTCTTCAAGACCTGTAAAAGATCTTTTTACATCTTCCATCACCATTGCTACAAAGTCGTTTAATTGGCTTTTAAGCTTGATAAAAAGAGTAGCTGAAGCCTTATCCAAATTTTCCCTAATTTTGCGTTTAATATCTTTAGATTTATGATAAGTATAACCAATCGCTCCCACTGCTCCCAGTACAGAAAGAATCCCTCCTGTTAGATCAAAAATTGCCAGCTCTGTTAGATAAGTCAAAAAGACTCCTGCCAAAATAATAGCTCCCCCTCCAAAAGATATTTTAAACATATCAGGAGAAGATTCTTCTATGATCATTCTCAAATTATCAGTATCGCTTACTTTATCAAGTTTCTGATTTATTTCCTTAAAAACAACCTCCCTCTTGCTATAAAAACCATCATAGCCCTTAGATATTGACTCCTTGGAATCAATATCTTCTTTAACCAAGTTACTAATCTCATTAAAGAAATCCTTTAAGCCCTCAACTAAATGATTAAGATTCAAACTAATATCCTTATCAAGACTTTCCTTCAATTCTTCCTTAAAATCTTTAATTGTACTATCAATTGCCTCTTTTGATAATTTTTTCTTGGAAGTAAAAGGGATTAGCTGCTTAGAAAGATTACTAAAAGAAAATAAATTATCAATATTTTTTAAAAAATAATCCCTCGAAATTTCAAAACTATTTTTTATTCTTATAATAATACTGTCAATTTCGCCGGCAAAACCTTCTTGTCTTTGGCTTAATTTGTTGCTAATTAAAGCTTTAAGTTCCATATCTTTTTTGAGTTTGGCTTCATGCTCCAGTAATAAGTGGTCAATTTTAGCCATTGAATTAGAAATCAAATTGATTTTATCAGTAATTTTCAATTTAGCACTGTCTTTAGTTGAAATAAAATCTTTGATAAACTCTCTGATATTTTCCATTCCGCTTTCCAAAGTCTTTCCTTGCTCTTCAAGATAGGCAGAAGTTAAAAAGACTTTTGGCTCTAAAATTCCCTCATTAAAGGCATATTTTTCGATCATTTTTTTGTTTACTTCAAGCTCTTTGGGAGTAGATCTATCTATTTGCTGCATTACAAAAATAATTTTTTTCTGCCATTCTTTCTTCATGTAAGAAAGCATTTTCCAAGCAGTCTCTTGGTAAGGATTAAAACTTGGAAATACAAAAACAACGAGATCACTATTCGGAGCAAAATTATTGGTAATAATTTGATGCTTTTCGATAATAGAATTTGTTCCCGGAGTATCAACAATAGAAATATCTTTTAAAATATCTTTATTCAAGCCTATTTTTTTGAGATTATCATTGATACTCTCTTCAAAAGGTGTTTCAGCAAAAACAATCTGCTGAACAATATCTGTGCAAGGTGCAGGATCAACTTTGCAAACTTTCTCTTTTAATAAAGCATTAATGAAAGAAGATTTACCGGATTTTACTTCGCCAATAATGACAAAGGAAAAAGGTTCATCAATATTTGCTTTAACCTCTCTGAGTAATTTTTCTTGAGCTTCTAAATTTAATTTTTCTAAGATAAGAATTAATTCCGTTGCAATCTCAAGTAAAGAATTCTTAAGAATGCTGTATTTACTATCTATTAGGATATTATTCATAATTTTTCCTCCTCATTGCGACCTTTTTTAGCAAGAGATTCGATCTTTTTTAAACTGCATGCCACGAACAGAGCGAACACGATATCCTATAGCAAGTATCATGTCTAGATTATAAAATGCAACTTGCCTACTAACATCTCTCTGCCCCTCTTTTTGAACTGTCAACTGATAGTTGACAGTTCGCTCTTCTATAAGCTCCCCATCTGCAAAAATTGCCTTTATATGCTTACTTACATTCTGCTTAGTCGTTTGAAAAAGCTCAGCAATTTCTAATTGGGTTAGCCAAATAGTACCATCTTGCAAATGAAGATTTATTTTAGCTTTGCCGTCTTCTGTATTGTATATTATTATTCCGTTGTTCATTTTCTAAAAGTTCTCTTAATTTTATTTGTAAAAGTTTAGTCTAAGAATACCAAAGCAATTTTCCAGACAGTGTCTGGAATTTTGGAAAGCGAAGATATAACTGCCGGATTAAATATAAATTAGAACGACTAAAACCTCTCCCGTGTTTGAGAGTTAAATCTTTTGCAAGTCGTTTCAGTAATGCACTACCATATTCAGCTTTTTCATTACCTAATTGCTCGTACTCAACGATCTGCCTTCCAATATTCCAGTAAGTTTCCACTAAAATAGTATTAACTTTTTGAAAAGATTTTTTTCGCCCTAAAGCCGGCAAATCATCAATACTACTAATTAAATGAGGATAGCTCTTTTGTGTTATTTTATTATTCATTTTAAACTCTTACTATCTAACTCTTTTTATCTTACAAGCATAAGCTCCTGCTAAATTATGACTTGCCGGATTTACGCTATAACCAATAGCTTGTTTGAAAGATGCTAGTTTTTCATTAGCTTCCTCAGCCAGCTGATAATCAGATTGATTATTTTCCAAGAATTTTTTAATTATTTCTTCATTTTCTTCCTTGAAAAGAGAACAAGTGCTATAAACAATCTCTCCTCCTACAGGAATATAGATTTTCAGTCTTTCCAGCATTTTTAATTGCAGAATATTAAGCTTTTCTAAATCCTCTTCATCCTTATTCCATCTTGATTCCGGATCTTTTTGATAATTCCCACTACCGGAACAAGGAGCGTCAATTAGAATCTTATTATACTCTTCAAAAGAATGAAATTTTTCTCCTTCATCAAAAGTTAATTTATGAAAAGAAAGACCAAGTCTTTTAAAATTATGTTTAATTTTGACTCTTTTAGATTGAGAAATATCGTTCAAATAAAGTTTCACCTTATTATTTGCTAATTCTTGCATATAAGTTGCTTTTCCTCCCGGAGCACAGCATAAATCAAGAATTTTTTCATTTTTTTTAGGATTTAAAAGCAAAACTCCCAGCGATTGTGAAGGTTCTTGAATATAGAAAAAGCCCTCTGCAAAATACTTAGATTTCAAAGGATTGCCCTTGGTTATTTTCAAAAAATCAGCAAAATATTTAACATTTTCAGACTCAATTCCTTCTTCCAAGAACTTTTGCTTTAATTTTTTCTTAGAGGTTTTTAATTGATTAACCCTAATATAGAAAGATGGTATTTCTTGGTTATACAAAAGAATCTTACCCAAATCTTCTTTTGAAAAATTTAGCTTAAGCTTTGCCATAACCCATTCATCATAATTAGCTTTTAAATCATCAATTTCAAAATTATCAACTAGATTTTTGTCTAATTTAACAACTTTTCTTAAGATGGCATTTACGAAAGATCCTGTACTCTTACCAACTATTTTTTTGGCAAGATTTACATATTCGTTGACAATGGCAAAATCTTTAGCTGAGGCAGCATAAAAATACTCTATAGTTGCACAGAGAATTATTAGCGACAAATCAAATTTTTGTTTTTCAAGATTAGGCTCTATTTCCCTAAGCAAAAGTTTTTCTATCGCTCCAAAATTTCTAAAAAATTGATTAATCAAATTAATTAGCCATTTTTTTTGATTATCATCCAGCTCGGCAAAATCTCTAATAGTATCAAACATTATTTGCTCTACTAGAATTTTCTTTACAGTCTTAAAATATATTTTTCTCATTTTTTACTCTTTATTTAACATTATTGATAATTTAGAAAAGCTAAAACCTTTCCCTAGAAAATCAAGCTTCAATTGACAAAAAAGCTCATCATAATTTTCCACTATACTTTTTTCCAAAACTAGAGGTATTTCAAATTCTTTTTCTTTGCCGGCAGGAATGCCAAGTATTTTAGGATTTGAGGGAAATAGCTGACTTTTTTTTATAATAATTTTCTGTTTCAATTTTCTTTGCTTATCTCTAAGATAGATAGATAGAAATTTATCTCCAAGTTTATAGCTAGCCTTGCCTCCATGAGTATTTGAAATTACAAATTTCAAGATAATTCTAGCATCATCTTCAGAATAAGTACTCTTATCAGTTTTTAAAATATAATCCACCTTATTTAAGCTTAGAATATTGTAAGCAGGTCTTGCAGTACCAGTCTGTCTGTTAGTTACAATTGTGCTGCAACCAACTAAGAATAAAGTAATTAGTAAAAGAAAATATAGTCTCATATTTGACCTAATAATTGTTTTAGTTTATAATTTATTCTATCATTATCTCTATCTTCAATATATTCCCCTGCAAAATCACTATTTATTAAGAGTTCAATCAGATCAGGATCTATTTTGTTGTCCTGAGCTTCCCATTGTAAAATTTCTAAAGCTTTCTCAAAAGGAATAGCTTTTTTATAAGGTCTATCGCTAGCAGTAAGAGCTTCAAACATATCAGCTATTGCCAAAATTCGAGATTGAAAAACTAAATCTTCTTCGGTTAGATGATTAGGATAACCACTGCCATTGAGCATTTCATGGTGGGTAGAGGCATATTTTAGCACATTTTTCAGTTCCCCTCTAAAAGGAACAGATTTCAAGATTTCATAAGTATTGGTAACATGCATTTGCATCTTTTCCCATTCATTTGGAGTAAAATTACCTTTTACAAAATCGAGTAAGCAATAAAGATCTTCTTTGGTCAAAAGCTTCCGCCATGCTCCATTTACTTCTTGATATTTTATCTTAGCTATTTCTTTGATCCTTTCTCTTTCTTCTTTTGTTAAGAATCCGGGCTTATTCTTTTCCTCAAGAAAGGCATAATCATCTTTTAGACTATTAACCAGCTTCTTATTCCCCTGAATCAAGAAATAATAACTTGCAATTTCAAATCTTTCTCTAATAAGCTCAATTCTACCTCTGGGAAGTTTGTTTTCTTTATCTAAAATTTCCTCCGGGACTCCAACCTTACCTACATCATGTAAAAGAGCCGCATATTTTAATTCTTTTAATTCGTCTAAAGAAAAATGAAGCTTTTTCAACTCCTTCTTTTTAGATCTATTAATCTCTTGAGCTAGTTTAATAGCAATATAGGCTACTCTCTTAGAATGACCTGCAGTATGCGGACTTCTCTTTTCAATAGCTTCCACAAAAGCTTCTACTAAAGCATCGTATAAATTCTGCTTTTGCTTCATTAGTTTGGCATTGGTTATGGAAACTGCCGCCTGAGAAGCAAGAGAATTGATGATCTTTTCTACCTCGTGCGAAAAAGGAATAATATTTCCCTCTTCATCAAAATTATTTACAAGCTGAATAACCCCTATAACTTCTCTGTTATGATTAAACATCGGAACTGATAAAAGAGAAATTGTTTGATAATTATTTTCTTGATCGTAAAAAGGATTAAAATGATATGGAACTTCTGACTTATCTAGCTGATAGCAATTTTTAATATTAACAGTCTTCCCTGTTAAAACCGTATAGCCTGCAATTGAATCAAATTCTAATTTTATGGGGATTTCTTTTAAATATTGATATTTATTATTCAAACTAATAGTTTTGGTAACTTTAAAAACTAATCTATCAGGATCTTCCTCTCTCAGAAAAAGAGAAGCTCCATCACAATTAGTAAAAACAATAATTTTTTCTATTATTAAGTCCAATAATCTATTTAAATTGGTTTCACTACTTAAAGCAATTCCAATTTCATTTAAATCAAAGATTAATTTTTGATAATCCATAATTAGGCCTCTAAAATAATTTTAATCTTTGCGATCTTTTAACTCTAAAGCTCTTCGTAATCGGCCTCTTCTATCTCTTCATTATTAAAATTTTGTTTTTCGGATTTAGAACTGGTTATTCCTTTTATTTTTCCAAGCATAAATCCAATTTTAAAAATAACGAAAAACAAAAATAAGATGGCAAACATAAATAATAATCTAAACATCTTAGCCTCCTTACAATTTCATAAATTTAGTTTCTTTGTTCATACCCTTAATCTCAGCTAAAATTGTTGCTAAAAAATCTTCCCTATCGTAGAGGGGCTTCTCCAAATTAACTATCAAAAGAGGGGAATCATTATAATTCTCAAAGAAATAATTATAAGCCATATTTAGACTTCTTAAATAGTCTAGAGAAATATAATCTGCAAAAGGTCTCTTTTTTTCCTTGAGATCGTAATATAAAGGATCCGCCTCTGCAAAAGATAAATAAATAGTTAAATCAGGAGTAGGAAGTTTTTGATTTAACGCTTTTAAAATTTGATTATAAAGAGTAAATTTTTTATCGTCCAGATTAAATCTAGCATATATTTGATCTTTGGCAAAAATATAATTACTAATTTGCCCCTGACTAAAAAGATCTTTCGGCATTATCGTTAATTGCTGATTATATCTATTAATCAAAAAATGGAGCTGAATAGGAAGGTCAAATTTATCCGGCTCTCGGTAAAAATCTTTCAAAAAAGGATTGGCGAGGTAATCATCTTTTATTTGCTTAAGATTAAATTTGTTTGCCAGCTGCTCCCAGAGAAATTTCTTACCACTCCCCGGCATCCCTTCAATAGCAATATAGGATTGTTCAATATTAAATTCTGTCATTTTAACTCACTTTGATAAATATTATCATTTTATTTACCAATATAATATTTTATGAGCAAATTGCCAAATTTAAATCAATTAAAGACTATTTTCAACGAAAAATCACAACCAAAAAAATTGATATTTTCTTAAAGAGACTTCACTTCTTTGTAGCCCATAGCCAATTCTTATTTCACAGTATAGGAGAGTATAAAAAGGGGAACCTGTTACCGGTTCCCTTAAACTTGATGCGGTAGATTGGCATTTATACCGTAAATTAGAATTCTCCAAAATCATCATCAATACTATTATGAGAATTTACCACATTTTCTTTTGGAGAAACTAATTTATAATCTTGAGTAATTCTACTCTGCTGCCCTCTTCGCTCTTCTGGAAGTCTTTTGGAATCAGGCATCGAAATTTTACTCAATTTAAAGGAATTTATCATCTCTTTTAAATTCTCAACCTGAGAAGCTAATTCAATAGAAACAGAAGAGGTTTCTTGAGCAACAGCAGCATTTCTTTGGGAAACTTCAGATATCCTACTAGCTCCTTGACTAGACTGCTCTATTTCTTTGGCTTGATTTTCGTTTAAAGACGACATTTCTTCTACAAGTTCAGCAGTTTTAAGAACCCCCGCTAAAACTTCATTTAAAATTTTCATTGTTCTTTGAACTGCAGCACTCCCAACTTCCACATTCTTGTTTGACTCTTCGATCAAATCGGTTGTTTCTTTGGCTGCATCAGAAGATCTTCCCGCTAAATTTCTAACTTCCTCTGCTACAACTCCAAATCCCTTACCATGAACTCCGGCTCTAGCTGCCTCCACTGCTGCATTTAAAGCTAAAAGATTAGTCTGGAAGGAAATATCATCAATTACCTTAATAATCTTTTTTATTTCTTCTGATGATTCATTGATCTTTAGCATGGCTATTGTTGTTTGGTCTGCTTTCTCACTGCCCTCTTCCACAACCTCTTTAGCAGTTTTTTTAGCACTTTCAGTCAGCTTAGCTACAGATAATGCATGCTCTGAACTTTGCTTTGTTTGACTTGAAAGTTCTGTCATAGAAGCTGTAAGCTCCTCTATAAAACCAGCTTGTGCCATAGCCCCCTTACTAAGCTCTTGACTAACACCTGAAAGCTGAGAAGAACCTTTATTGATATTATCTGTGGCAAGATAAACATGATAAAGAGCTTCATTCATAGCTTCAATAAACTCATTGATACTCTCTTTCATGGTATTATAAAGTCCCTCGTAATCTCCTTTGACTTTTACAGTTAAATCCTTTTGTGCCATTTTACTCATTACTAGACTAACTTCAGTTAAAGGAATTTTCACGGCATAGGCTGTTTTTTTCAAATTGGTAATAATATCAGCATAAGCTCCTTGTTGAACCTTGGTATTATCAAATTCAAGACCTTCAATATCACCTTTAGAAGCAAAATCAGCAAATTTATTTACTTCTGAGACAATATGCTTAATATTATCTCTCATCAATATTAACCACTGATGAATTTGGTCATTATCGGAAGCTCGATCAATGTTGGCATCCATATCTCCACTAGCAATTTTCTTAGAAAAATCAATCAATGAAAGAAGCCAAGAATGAACATTGTTAACAGCATTCTTTAGTTTATTAAAATCTCCTTCAAGTTCAATCTCCATTTTCTCTCTTAAATCACCATCTTTAATTTTTGAAAGAATTCTGATACTTTCTTTAATTGGTAAGAGTACAGATTCAAAAGCAAGAATAATATTTCCGGTAAGAGTTTTCCATTCTCCCTTAAGATGATTTATTTCAACTTTAGTCTCAAGATTTCCCTTTCTAAAATTTTTATTAAGAGTGCGAATAACTTCAGCTACATTTTGACTTGACTTTTGCACTTCTTTAAAAGAATCTGCTAAAATTCCGATTTCATCTTTTCTCTCAATATCAATTGGAACACTGAGATCCCCTTCAGAAATTTTAGTTGCATAACTCGAAATCTGAAAAAGAGGCTTTGCCACAATATTTTTTATCAAAAACGCGACTATTAAAAACAAAGCAATGGCACAAATTAAAGCGATAACTATATTTTTATTGGTAAAACTTCTTATCAAGGCAAGAGTTGCTTTTCTTGATACAGTTAAAAGAATAAACCCTTCAACTTCATCATTATAGTTTAAGAAAGGAATCATAATATTTTGTCTGACGCCTTCATCAATGTTTTTGACAACATTTTTTCCCTCTAAAAGTTTTGCAATATCTTTACTATCAAAATCATATTCAACTTTTTGGGTACTTGCTATTAAATCTAGACTATTATTAGGAGTAATATCATAGAGAGCAGCCTCACAATTAAACTGCTTTTTAAATGAATGTAAAAATTCCTTTCCAAAATTTCGGCCATATTCAACAGTTCCTAAATGCTTACCTTGGTAGCTCATAGGAGCAACAACTCTAATTCCAAATCCAGCCCTGCCTTTCTCAATTCCCGAAACGACAGTTTTAGTCTCATTAGCTTTATTAACAGTAAACCTAAATCCTTTTAAGCTATCTCCAAATTTCTTTATTTTATGTAATCTTAAAAAAGAGTCTGAATTTGGCAAATGAAATTGAAACTGAGCAACTTTATCTTTGATACTTTCAAAAACAGGTAGTAATTCTTTAATTAAAGCCTCGCGGTTTCTATCCGCAAAAATCTTGGCAATATGCTCATTACGAGAAATAGAAAATACTGAAATTTTGGTACTTTCAATTTCCTTTCTAATTACAGAATTCACTGTAGCAATAGTGCCTTCTATTCTCTTCTGTTCGTTAAATTTAGATAATTCTATCATGTTAAAATTGTTTATTAATGCAAAAATAGCAAAGATTAAAATAACAAATGATGTAATAAAAATAGTAATTTTTCTTGATAAATTCACAATTACCCCTTACTAAATAAAAATAATTTAACTTAAATTCCTAATCAAAAACTAAAATTTTCTTAACTATCACCAGATAGAAGTTCTAGTCTGAAATATTTCCGAAAAGACAATCACACTGTTTCAAGATTTATAATTTAAAGCACCATACAATGGCAAATAAAAACAATGAAAA
>PDWI01008835.1_pt2 | contig 11750 bp, 11 predicted proteins | sample 1430891 | NCBI WGS metagenome assembly PDWI01 (sample SAMN01162508, study PRJNA174530) | Oral metagenome, whole genome shotgun sequencing project. | biome: Marine environment; feature: Marine mammal; material: Swab sample of the gingival sulcus; isolation source: swab sample of gingival sulcus...
GGGGGAGAATGACACTCTCTCATTTTCTCTTTTTTATAATTTTAGGAGGAAAGAAAATGTATTTAGAAAATGGAATCCCAGCAGACTTAAAAGCTCTAAAAAAAGGAATCCCTTCAAGTCTTATTTATAGTGACCATGGGGCTTCAAGGGTTGAGTTTTATCTAGAAGATAATCCTATGAAGCTAATTAGCACTCATTTACAACGGCAAATGGCAAAAGGGAGTGTCCTTCTTACTTATGATGAACTTAAAGAGAAATATCCACCAAGGGAGCGAGTTAAAATTACAACTCCTCAGCGAGGCGGAAGAAAGAACGTTTTTATAGAAGATGTTCATGAAGGGACAAAGGTTAAATACGCAAAAGAATACGCCCTATTTAAAAACGGGAAACCTCAAAATGATGATGGATTAGCCTTAACTAAATGGAACGAAGTAGATAAAGACTTTGCCGAACAGATGCGAGTTAACCAGGGAATCTATACGGTGGAACAGTTAGCAAAACAACCTGATGCTGTTATCCATACGATAAAAAGTGGAATAACCTTAAGGGAGAAAGCGAGAGCTTACCTTAAGAGAAATGCTGATTCTACTATTTTAAGTCACGTTAATAAAGTAAATGAAAGCTTAAAGAACGAGAACAAAGAGCTTAGAAGTGAATTAGAAGAACTTAGAAGCATGATTTTAGACATAAAGGGGAAACCTATTAATAAGAAAAAGTAAGAAATAATGATAATAGAATCAAGCGAACCTACTGCATTAGAGGTTGCTAAAAGAATATCAGCAGAGCTTGCTTTACCGGCTCCGCACTCTTTAGAGGACTTAGAAGACGAGAATTCAAGGAGGCTACTTGCTTCTATTAATCAAGCAGGACGTCACCTTAGAAATGCGTATTCCTGGGCTATTTTAAAAAGAGAAGCTGAGGTGAAAGAAGACTTAGACGAAGAAGGGGCTTTTTTTAGATTCCCTCCTCTTGATGTTTTAAGGCTCTTAAGTGTTGAGATTTTAACAAGAGATAATAAACGTCATAGGTTGATAGAGGGGGCAGACCTTCAAATTGTAACAAAAATGCCTATTAAATCTAAAGGGGTTACTTCGGTTGGGAAAGAGCAGTTAATTTGTGTTTACGAGAGAGGAGATGAGGCTACTTATCTTTATAAAGTTAAATGGCATTATATTACAAAAACATGGGTTTACCCCTCTCCTCCAAAAGTGAATAATCGGTATAAAAAAGGAGATATCGTATCAGGCTTTAGGGAGTATTCCCCTATTTATGAACTCTTTAGGGCGAAAAGTAGCTTTATGGGGCAAGAAATTCTTTACTTAGATAGAAACGCCCTTAAATCTGGTGGAGTAAGTGGAGATTGGGAAATATATGGGAATGAATATTCATTTTCTCCCTATGAAGACGCAAAAAAAGACACTGATATTATTTTACTTGACCAAGACGCCATAGTTGCCGGGGCTAAATATAAGTTTAGAGAACTTCAAGGGCTAAGTTATCAGGAATTTAAGGAAGATTATTATTTTGCAATTGATAATGCAATAGGAAGAGAGGTTGTCCCTATTGTGGATAGAAATAAAGGGAGGAGCTATGGGGAGTTTATCTAGCATTATCTTACAAGCGATTGAAATCGCAAACGCTAAGAAACAGCGAGAAGAGATGATTAAAGAACAAGAAAGGATAGCTAATATGGAGTTATTAGGGATTCCTCTAAGTTTTGCTGGGAAGGTCGCAGGTTCTTATTTTAATGATTTAATTTCTAGCAATCAAAATCCTCTAAAGGATAAAATGGGGGGAGTATGAGTTTATCTCAGACAATTCAGGCAATAATCGCTGAAGAAGAGAATCGCAGGTTAGGATTAAGAGAGAAGAAGCGTGCTAGAAAGATGGGAGAACGGGGAATGTTATCAACAGTAGGCTCAACTTTAGCTCAACCTTTAGGGAGTGCCTTAGCAGATGCCTTTTCTTCTTCTAGCATAGGGGAGGCGACAGCGGCGACAACTGCAGGAACTACGGCTGGAAGCACGGCGGGAGTCCCTGGCGTCGGGCTCAGCGGTTCAGTGGGAAGTGTGGCCTTACCCTTAGCGGCTGCTATTGCAGGGGCAAGAGGATACCACGAGGCTTATGACGAATGGAAAAATCCAGTTGGAGACAAAAAAACAGCTATTGGAATGGGAGGAGAGCCTGTCTTTGCGGGCATAAATGAGATGCTAGGGACTCCTTTAAACCAAAAAGATGTATCAAGAATAGGGTTATGGATAAATCCAATAACTGCTCCAGTCGCCATTTTAGATGCGACTTTAAAGCCTTTTGGGATCTCCATTTTTGATAAACCTCATGATAGCGACTACAGGGAGGGAGTAAGAACCGATTCAAAATTAAACACTCTTTACGATGGTAACAATATAAAATTTGGAGATGTTAATATAGATACAGGAGCCTTGGGGTATAAGCCTGTTAAAAACAAAGATGGAACTATCTCATATCAAAAAGTAGATGGACATTCATATAATGTAGATCTAGAAAAGGCAGAGAACGATAAAGAATATGCAAAACTAATAGCAGAAGTCGACCCTTTAATCAGACTTTCTCTTTCTGGAGTATATGACAATCCGGAGCAATTTGTGGCAGAGGCTGTAAACGCAATAGACTTAAGCGGAGTAGACAGTAAAGAAGCCGTTAGAGCTTTGTATCAGGAGCAAGGACAATCTAGAGCTTCTATGATGATGGGAATAGATAAGCTCTATGAAGAAGGAGAGATAGACAAACAAACAAGAGATATCTATAAGGAGTCTGTTAGGGCGGTTTTTGATGATAAGGACGAAAAGGAGGCTAGAAATTGATTCCCAGGCCTTTGCAAGGACCAGATATTAAGGTGTCTCTTCTGCCTCCTCCTATTAGCGGGATCTATCAAACTGAAGAAGGAGAAGACTCTGGAGGGTTATCTTTTGCTGAAGATTTAGTAAATGTTATTCCGGAAGAAGGGCTAAGCGTTAGAAGAGGTTATAAACCCTATGCGAATGTGGGGAGTCCCGTAAGAGCTCTTTATCAGCACGTAAACGCAATAGGGGATAGAGTCTTTTTAGCAACTGCTGGAGGTAAAGTTTATGACATATCAAACGGTGGGGCAGGTGTCTCTTTAACAGATTCTTTAGGGGCGTTTAGTTCAGATAAATGGGGAGGGGTCACTTTAGGGGTTCGTTCTGTTTTTGCAAACGGGAAAGACGACCCGCTTTTATTTGATGGGGTTAGCTTTTCACATTCAAATTTTACTCATTCTCAATTAGTCCAAAATAAGATTTATAAGCTTAACACCTACAAATCCAGGCTTTATTTAATTGAAGACAATTCAACAAGGATTTACTATGGAGGAGTCGGGGCGACTGATGGAGCCGTCTCTTTACTAGATATAGGAGACCAACTAAGACTTGGAGGTAAGGTTATTTACGCTGGTAGCTTTACTCAGGATACGGGAGCGGGTCTTACTAATCTTTTTGTTATTGTGTCAAGCCGAGGGGAAATATTATTATACTCAGGGAGTTTCCCAGCTAGTGAAGATTGGAGAATCTTAGGGCGTTTTTCTGTTGCGGAACCAGTTGGAGAGGACGCTGTTTTCTCGATTCCAGCGGATATAGCAATACTTACCACTTCAGGGATCTCTCTTCTCTCTTCTCTTATTAATCAGAACGATGTGGACTCTAGTTCTTCGGAACTAACAGCTTTTATCTCTAAACCTTATAGAGAAGACGTGAGGGCACATAGGGTGACCCCAGGTTGGTTCGGTGTTTTCTACCCTAAAAGAAATTGGATTATTGTAAATGTCCCTCTCTTTTCCTTAGAGTCTTCTAAGCAATGGGTTGCTGTCATGCCTCCTGTAATATCTAAAAAGACTCCAGGAAGAGCTTGGACTAGGTTCACTGGGCTGCAGTCTCTCTGTTTCGGTCTTTTTAATAGTAACATCTTTTTTGGGACAAGTAGCGGGGCGATTTATGAATTTGATAAGGGATATAACGACAATCAAGCGGGAATCCCTATTTCAATAAAATACGGATATAGCGATTTTGGTCTTGCTGTCCTTAAAAAACAGATAGTTGCGGCCAAGAGTTCTATTAAGGCGACTTCGCCTATTAAAATATCTTATCTAATCGAAACAGACTTTGAGAAGAGTATTACATCGGGAACTACTTTAAATGAAGAAGAGAGTCTAACGACTCTCTGGGGGAGCTCATGGGGAAGTCCCTGGGGGAGGAGCCAGAGTTTCTCTTATAGGACTGTGTGGCAGATGATGACGGCTCCTTTCTTTTATAGGGCAAGGCTCCAAATTAAAACCACCTTAAAAAACATAAAATTTAAATTAAATTCAACAAGTATTCACTATAAGGCTGGAGGAGTATTTTAAAAAATATGGGCTTACTAGATAAAGCAACAAAATACGGGAAGAAATTAGCTGAGCAACAAAAACTTATAAATCTTCAAACGGCGGAAGACGAAGCAAGATTAAATAGGATTAATCAAAATAATCTCTATGGAAACATCCGTTATGTAAGAGATCCCGTAACAGGGCAATATACTCAGACGGCTTCTTTTAACCCTCATTACAAAAGGCAGTTTGATAGGAACAGAGACTTATCGGTCAATCTAGGGAACCAAGTTACAAAGGCTATGAGTCATCCTCTAGATTTTGATTCTCTTACGGCTCTTCCTGAGGTAACTAGAGCGACCAGAGAGGCTGAAGCTAAAGAGCTTTACAAGTCTGAAAAAGAACAGATTGATAAGGCTTATGAGCGGGGTTACGAGATGATGAACCAAGACCTTGCAAATAGAGGGATAGGGCTAGGGAACGAAAGAGGCATAAAAAACGCTTATGATGCTTTTAACAAATCCTGGGGGGATGTCTACAGTAATGCCTGGACAAAAGCACTAGGACAGGCAACAAGAGCTCAGCAAGTGGATTTTGACCTAGCCTTAGCTAAAAGACAGCAAGAGCAAAATGAGATGGAAAGTGCTTATTATAATCCATTAAAAGCTTATGCCGCAGCAACAGAGGCAAATTCAGCCCTATCAAAAGGGCTTCTTTCTGGGATGTTAACCCCTGGACAAGTAGGACTTAAGCCGACTGATTTAATGGGGACAACTGCGAGCCTATACGGGTCTTTACAGTCCGCCGAAAATGCGAAAAGAGCGGCTCATGCACAAATAGCCGCCGCTAAAATTGGAGCGGCCGCTAGAAGAGCCCAACTAGAGTGGGAAAGACAAAAATATAAAGACGACTTAACCGTAGCAAGAGGACAAGCAATGGATGGGTATGATGCGGGGACTGTAGGAGGAAATACCTTAGATGCTTTTAGTGATATTGGACAGAGGTGGGGAATGCCCCGTATAGGAGAATAAAAAATGGATACGAGTTCACCGATTGCAAGAGTTATTATACAAAAATACATAGAAGGAAATCGCTGGAAAGATTTAAGTGATAAAATAGATAACTCCCCTCTCTCTCAAAATGCTTATAGGTCTAAATATTCTCCGCTAGTATCCACATTACAAGGGTTTATGAGCGGTTTTGCAAACGAGAAAGCAAGGCAGTATGAATCTCAAAAAAGGCCTGAGCTGTTAGCCGAGCTAAAAAGTTTAGAAGAAGAGCAAAGAAAGACTAAATTAGCCGAACTAAGGGAAAAAGAGGAGTTAAAAGGAGAGATTCAAAGGAAAAACTACCAAAGCATGACGCCTCTACAAGCAGAAAGGCAAAGTGCTCTAGAATCCGCAATTCTCCCCTTTTATAGCAAAAAACTAAATATGCAAACCTCTCAAGCTATAAACCAAGCCAAACGATTAGCCGAACTTGAAGCTCCTAGGTTAATGGCGGAAAGACTTAAAAAAGAAGCAGAGACGAAGAATGAAATAGAAGCAAAGGCATTAGCTAGAATACAATCGCTTCCAACTTATAAGAGGGTGGGAGTCCTTGAGAGTAACTATAACACGCTTTCTGAACGGGTGGATGGGAACAAGGCCGTCGATGATATTGCTTTTGTAAACCTTTTTCAAAAATCATTAGATGACGCTGGAGCGGTGTTAGAAGGAGAGCAAAAAAATGTTAAGGGAGCTGGAGGGCTCCGATCTCGAATTTATAATCTAAAAGGGTTCATAGCAGGGGGAGGAGAACTCTCTCCTGAAATCCGAAAGCAAATGCTTGACGTAGTAGGAGGACTTAAAGCTCAGGCGATAAATCAGCTGTATAAAGATGTTAAGCCTTTTATTTATCGAGCAAAACGGGATGGGCTTGATCTAAAGGCAATGGGTGATATCCGGTCTCTTATTATCCGTTACGAGCAAGAACAGGAAGCTCAAAAAAGGATGCGTCAGCGTTCCCTTTTGAGCCAAGCTAAAATGAGAAAAGCACTAAAAGCACTAACGGTAAGGTAGAGGAGGGGAGACGATGGCAGACAAAAAGGTTACCAATAAAATAGATGAGATGTCAGATGAAGAAGCTCTTCAGTATCTTTTAGATAATCCAGAAGCTCTTAACCAGCTAGAAAAGGAACTAGAGTGGGGACAAAGTCGTATTCAAGTTGATAGTAAAAAGAGCATTCCTAATTTTAGCTCTCGCCCCGATATTGCTAATAGAGTTAGTCGAGAGCTAGAGAAAGGAGAGAGACTTAAGGAGAGAAAACAGGAGGAAGGAGCATGGGAAGGAGTAAAGCAAATAGCCTCTGGACTAGCCGAAGGTGCAGTGACCGGAGGAGCGGGGCTATTAGACATAGGAGCCTCCGTAGGGAACGCTGGGAGTAGTGCCCTTCATTATATAGCTCCCGATACTTTTGACGAAAAATATATTCCAGTTGGAGTCTTCTCTCAGGGCGTAAAAGATTGGATGCATGAAGCTGGGTTAACAGCAGATAGACCAGAAAAAGGGTCTAGGTATGAAAGCATGAGAGAATGGTCAGAAATCTTAGCTCCATCTCTTCCTTTAGGGAAAATAGTTAAGGGTGGAAAACTCGCGGTAAAAGCTCTCCCGAAATTAAGCCCTGTAGCCCATATTATCCTTAGTAAAATGACTAGAAATGTCCCGAAAGATCTTTCTTCGTTGAAAAAAGCTAGTCTTAATCTTGGCAGTCAAGTTTTAAAAGGTGGAAGATATCTTGCGGAGGAAGGAGCTACTGGCTTAGGAGCATATGGAGCTTCTCAATTAGCCCCCGAAGAGAGCCCTTTGGTTCAAGTTATATTAGGAGCCGTAGGAGGAGGGGCAAGTCGAGGGCTCTATGGAGTAGGGAGTCAAGGTCTTAAACACTCATATTATAACAGTAAGCGCTTGCCGGGGGGACAAAAAGCAGGAGAAGAAGCCATGAAGAATAAGGCGGCCGACCTTTTTGTAAAAGACTATAATGACCCTGACCTTGAGACTAAACTTTTAAAGGCGACCGAAGAGAACAAAGAGTCTTCTCTCCCTTTAACTACCCCAGAAGCTACAAGAAATCCAGGTGGCACAAAACTTTTAAGACGACTAAGAACGACTGATGAATATGGTGTTAAGGCTCTTGATTTTGACGATGCGAGAAATCAAAGATTAACCGAAGAGTATAATAAGGCAGTCGATGGAGGAGCCTTAGATCCTTCTGTTGCTGGAGAAGAAATCCGCAAAGTAGCAATAGAAGAAAGGGCAAAACAAGATAAGAAGATAAAAAGAGCTTATAAAGATATCGACCCAGAAGGGACTATCTTAGTAGACATGGAGCCTGCTTCTAATAAGTTTAGAGAGAAGATAAAAGGATGGGGAACCCATAGAGATGTTACGAAAACAGAGGAAGTGAGAAGTTCGATTAAGTCTATAACTAAAGATATAGAGGAAGGAGTCCCTCTTGATTTTAATAGTTTAAATGGACTTAGAAGAAGAGTTAATAGTGCTAGTAGAGTATCAGATTTAAGCCCAACAGAGAAGACCGTTATTTCCATGGCAAAAGAGGCTCTAAACGAGGCGGAAGAAGTTGCCATGAAATCTAAAAAGGGGCTAACCGAACCACAATTATTAAAATGGAAAGAAGCTAGAGAACTTAGGAGGATAAGAGGTCGAGATTTTGACGAACAATTTGGGTCAGATTTACTTAAAAGCAAGCAAGGAGAATGGTCATTAGCAGATGAGAAGATTATATCTAAGGCATTAAAGACAAAAGCTGGAATGGCTAGAGCTAAGGACATTTTTAGAGAAAGAGAAGATGGTCTCCTCGCGTTAAGGCGTGGGGTCTTAGGAGAAATTAGGAATAAATCGGTAGATCATCTTGGGAACTTTTCTCCTGCAAAATATCTAGGAGCGATGAAAGCAAATAAAGAAGTATTAGGAGAACTCTTCTCAGAGCCTCATCTTAAACGCTTAAAGTTAATAGAGGATAGGCTCCAAAAGAAATATGAAGAGCCTAGACTAGCTAAAATTGGCTCCGAAGGAGAGTCTTCTACCGCTGGAAAGTTAGAAGGGATAAAAGAACATAACAGAACACTAGATTCCGTTATTTCTTTTGCAAGTGGAGGAGCCTCAGACGCTATAAGCCTTTCCTTAATCGCAGGGAAGGCACTTACTAAGGCTTTAAGCAAGAAAAACAAAAAAGAGCTGACAAGAATCCTATGGGAGGCTTCTTTAGACCCAAAAGTAGCTTATGAGCTTACTTTGAGGGCAAAAAAGAATAAGCCTAGACCTCTTAGTGAGCATTCTATAGAAGTTTTACGCAAAGTGGCCAAAATAACTGGGATAGAAGAAGGTAAAAAGATAGAAGATGTTAATGGGGAACTGGAAGGGCTTGGGGAACGTTTCCTCTCTTACTTCTAGTGGGGATTCAATCTATGCACTTTAGACGAGTCCCTTCCCCCTCTGGGTTAAGCTCTTCTTCCTCCTCCATCATAGAAAGAAAGCTGAATATAGGGACGCCAAATAATGCTCCTACCCCAATAAGAACTCCCAAATTAGACATAGAAGACCCCTTTGGAAAGAGATGGGCTATCGTAATTCCTAGAAGAGAAGCCAGTGCTGTAGTTAAAAGAGTTTTCCCCATCCTCTTGAATGCTCTTTCCCAGAGATATCCGCACTGAGCTTCTGCGGCAAACCTCCCTAGGACAAAAGCGACTACCCATATCCCCAAAAGTCCAAGGAGCACAGCCCCAACCATCCATCCCCAGCTACTAGTAAAGAGGAGCCAAGCGAGCCCCACGAGGAAGCCAAATATAACGATAGGCGGATAGATAGCCCAAGCGATAAGCGTTCCAGCGATAATAACAAAAGTAGTCATGATGTCTTTCTCCTGTCCCCTAAATATACCAAACTAGAACACTGAAAATCAAGAAAAAATGACCTAACAACAAAGTCGATAAAGCTCATAAATTTTGGATAGAGTCCCCCACGCCGTAACGTGGAAAGAAATTGATTAACACGTTAATACGAAGCTGAGAGTTAATCTGTTGAGCAAGAAGTACAGAATATAAAACGCACACGCACGTAAAGTAATTTTTGAGTATCAAAAAGAAAAGCCTTGTCAAGAGCAAAAAATTTATAGCCACCCGTTTTTTTTATTAAAAATTTTTATTTCTTTAGGAGCTAGCGAGTTTTAGTGAGATTCTATAAAAAAGCCACTTTCTCCCTTTAATTATAGGGGTTTATCTGTGGCGAGAAGCTCCCTATCTAGAGTTTCTAAACTTCCTAGGGCGTTTAGATTTTCCCACCTAAAAAAATTTTTTTTTACCTCTTTTAAAATCGTTAAAAAGGGCAAAAAGCATAAAATGTACACGAGTACAAAACTAGGTTATTATAACAAGAATTGCCGGTTCTCTTGGTGTTTCTAGGGAGTTAGGCGGGATTTTTCGTTTAGGCCGTCTTATTTTTGACCGATAACATTCCTTTTTGCTTGGTTGCATTCTTGGTTGACGCCTTGGTTGATTGTCAAATCATGGATAAAAATACTCTTATTCTTAATCCCAATAATCTTAGTTGATTGTAAAGTTATTAACAAATTATCAACAGGATTCGCTCTTGGTTGATTTTCTTGGTTAGTTTCTTGGTTGGGATCTTAGTGAATTGACCGATAAGAACTTAGGGTTTTGAGCCAGTAATCTCTCTCTTATCTTACTAAATTATATGGGCAAAAATTAAAGAAAAAGGAATCATTTCAGTTCTTTGTAAGATATGTTACATTTAGCTGGAAATGGGATTTTTTTTGTTTTGAGAGAGTGTAATTTGCTATGAATTTATTTCGCTTAGATACTGTCTCCCCAGAGGGATTTGAGAAGATTGTTGTCTCAATATGTGAGAAAATTCTTGGTATGGGGACTTTTAGCTTTTCTAAAGGGAAAGATGGGGGTAGGGATGCAAAATTCACTGGAACCGCAAATTCTTTTCCAAGCAAGAAAAATCCTGCCTCTGGGAAGTTTATTATTCAAGCAAAGCATACCTCCTCTCCTGACGCCAGCTGTTCTCACTCTCAATTTAAGAGGATTGTTGAGCAAGAAATCCCAAAGATTAAGGCTCTTGTAGAGAGCAAAGAATGTGACAATTATATAATTTTCACAAATCGAAAGATGAGTGCAGGGACTAATAGTAAGCTAACAAAAATGATATCAAAAAAGACGGGGGTAGCTAAAAATTGGCTTCTTGGAATTGAAACTATTGACCGTTATTTAAATGAGAATCCCCAGGTTCAGAGAATTCATTCTTTAGGTCGTTCAAGGATGCCATTTAGGATAGACCCAGAGCAACTAGCTAAAGTTATTGAAAGTTTTTATTTACAGCGGGAAAATATTAAAACTGCTTTTGATAGTGCCCATGCATTTTCTTATACCGATATGCAAACTAAGAACAATAAAAATCACTTATCCAATGAATACTATAAATATATACGTGAAAGTTCAGAGCCTTATTTTGAAAACATCCGTGAGTTTTTAAATGATCCAAAGAATACTAAGCTACAAAAATGCTATCACAATACAGCGGATGAGTTAAAACAAAAGTTAATTACTTTTCGTTCTAAATTTGATAACTTCGATGAAGCATTAACCTTTATTTATGATTCATTAAAAGACTCAGATGAGACCATACGAGAGAATGCTAAACTGTCTTCGATCTTTCTTCATTATATGTACTGTAACTGTGATATAGGAGAAAGTGATGCTTAGACCTTGCAAGCATATGAACCTTAATTTATGCACTTTGCGTATTAGTGCTATGTTGCTAAAGCATCTTCAGTTAAAAAGAATTGTTTCTTATCCAGATCTTTTTAAGGTGTTACCAGAAGAGGCTGAAGAGGGGAGTAAGGAGATTGTATTTAGATCTTCTATTAATCTTCTCTTTCTTTTAGGGAAGATTGGCTATCTTGCAAAGTCTGATTCATTTGAATTTATTGAGGATTTAAAAGAGCAAAGCGTATGAAACTTAGTAAAATTTATACGAACCGACCAAAAATCTTCACTTCTATACTCTTTAACGAGGGTTTTAATGTAATCTTTGCAAAGATTCGTCATCCCAAGGACTCGGAAAAAGATTCACACAATCTTGGAAAAACCACTCTTATTGCTATTATTGATTTTTTACTACTTAAAAGGTTTTCTAATACTTTATTTAGTCATCATAAAGAAAAATTCGAGGGTTTTGAATTTTATTTAGAGATAAAAACTAATAAAAATGGATATTTGACTATTCGTCGAGATGTTAGTTCTCCTTCAAAAATATCCTTTAAGAAACATCTTAGCCCTAATTCTGATTTTCGAGGCTTAGAGCCAGA
>PDWI01008836.1_pt1 | contig 11748 bp, 16 predicted proteins | sample 1430891 | NCBI WGS metagenome assembly PDWI01 (sample SAMN01162508, study PRJNA174530) | Oral metagenome, whole genome shotgun sequencing project. | biome: Marine environment; feature: Marine mammal; material: Swab sample of the gingival sulcus; isolation source: swab sample of gingival sulcus...
AAAAGAATTTAGATAACTTTGACAGATCAATAAGTGTTTATTCTTAGATTATTTTAAGAGAAGATAGGAAAGATATTCGATTAAAGATTTCTTAACGCTATAAAGCCCTAAATTTGGGGTTTAGTGGCGGACAGAGAGGGATTCGAATGTTCTACACTAAAAAATCGCTTTAATCTTAAATTTTAAAAGTGTGATTTTGTGGTATTTAAGAGTGTTGCAATAACTACAATTTTGAGCTTGAAACTTAAATGATTATTTTTTGATTGACTTTTTTAATGTTTTGATATATAATCAAATCACAATATAAATTTCAAGGAGTTTTCATGCAAATAGCTGTAAATATCGAAAATGCTAATCCTAAACTTGTTGATGTTTTAAGTGTTTTACTTAGTAGTTACAAAGGCTTAAAATATGATATAAAAAAGAATCTTGATTATTCTAAGCTTGAAAAAGAAATACGAAAAAGCGAAAAAGAACTAGAAAAGCAAAGAAAAAATGGCACTTTAAAAACTTTTAATAGCGTAGATGAAATGTTTGAAGATATTTTTAATGACTAAGTATAAATTATCGTATTCTAAAGCTTTTAAAAAATCAGTAAAAAAGTTATCAAAAAATGATCTGTTAAAATCAAGAGATATCATAGAAAAATTGAGCAATGGTGAAACTTTAGATGATAGATATAAAAATCATAAACTTACAGGAAATTTTAAAGATTTTTATGAGTGTCATATAAAACCTGATTTGCTACTTATTTATAAATACAATAACAATATTCTTGAACTGCACTTATACAATATTGGCTCTCATGGTAATCTTTTTAGCTAGTGCGTCACAGCTCAAGCGGTATATACTTAATTAAAACTTAATAAAAAATAAGAAACTTTGCCTTACTTTACTCTTGCTAACTCTTAAAATCGCTCCTATAACTTAGTTTTTGCTTAAAAATGCTTAAATTTGCCAAAAATAGGCTAGAAACCTTAAATTTTAAAAGTGTGATTTTGTGGAGTATACCAGCATAGCAAAAGCCAATCCATCATCGTTTCTTCTTGCCATTTTTATTTTCTGTCGTGAATTTCTAAAATATTTTTTTTCTTTTCTATTTTTTTATCGATATTTTTTAATTTTTCTTTTGATTTGCACATGAAGCCTTTTATGTGATCTTGAATAAAAACTTCAAAACAATTATTATTTATTTTGTCAATTAATTTTAATTTATTTTTATACTTACTAGCCAATATAAAATTTGCAATACTAAATTTTTCTCCTTCTTTGTAATTTATCATCATAGTATCTTTACTTATCATTTTCCATATATATTCATAGTAGCCATTATTGACTTTTTTTCTTGCTTTTCCTTCTGGCATTAATTCAAATTCAAATCTGTTTCCTGCTCCCATCATAAATTCTATACTCATATTTTTTTCAGGTTTTAAATACCATTGCCCGTATAGTTCGCTTATTTTTATTGTTGTATCTGCTTTTATACTGCATATTAATATTGCTAAGAAGATTGCTTTTTTCATTTTGGACACCTTTTATTATTTATTTTAATACAATTGCATAGATTTGAATCCATTTGTCATATGGTTATATATAAATGAAAATATTATGATTAATATTATAGATGTAATAATTATTTTACATATTAAATATTTTGTTAATCCATACTCTTCATATTCTTTATCTTTTGTAAAATATATTGTTGCTAATATTGGTGTTACAATACATATAATTATTGTGAAAATATTCATTCTGGACTCCTTTTTTTAATTTAATTTTTTTTGTAAAAAAATTTTTCTTTTCACTAATTTTCGTCTAATTCTTTTCTTAAAATTCTTGCTTTTATTTCTGCAATGTACATTTCTTTTTCTTTTTGGGTTAGCTTATTAAATAATTTAAGTAAATTTTCTTCTTCTGTGCTTAAAATATTTTTGTTTTGGCTTTTCCAATTCATTATTATGTTATATAAATTTACTTTATTTTTTTTCCACGCATATATTGTTGGCTCGGATATTCCTATATATTCTGTAAGCTCTTTATTGTTCATTTTTTATACTCTTTTTCTTGACTTACTTAAATTATTTTAGTATAATACTAAATATATTTAAGTTTTTATACTTTTTTACAATTTTTACAACCTATCATTATACCAAAAAACGGCTTTTTGACGGGTTTAAACCAATAAAGGAGTGTCCAGTGAAAACAATTGAAAATGAAAACTTTAAGCATTATATGCTTACAAGACTAAGTTCAGTTATGCATCCTACATTAGTATCTAAGATTTCAACATTAGATCAGTCATCATTAATTTTATTTTGTGAGGTTTTAAACTCCGTCGCTGATCCTTACGATGATTTAAGTGATGAGCTCTCTTTTAGAACTAATATTTTTAGATTAAATATCACTAGATTAAAGACTAAAAAAATTGATTATATTTTATCTACTATATATTTTGAGATTACAGAAAAAGATATTAGTATTGATTTTAAGGATGATAAATTAGCAAATACAATACTTTATCACTTTTATCATAAGCAAAAAGCATTATTAAAGAGTATATCATGAGAACCAACATACAACACTATCAAAGCAGAATAATAGATATTCATGTAAAATTCTTTAACATTTTACAAGATATGCAAACTTATCCAGAAAAATACACAAGTAAAAATTTAGAAGATTTATCATTTTCTTTATTTACAATAGAATTTAATCATTTTTTAGGAGATTTACAAAGGTATTATGATTTTTATGAGCTTGATTATGCTTCTTTCTTTAAATCTCAAATCAATGTAACTATAAATATTATAAATTACTTCTATAAAACAGATTCAAACTTTAAGCTCTTAGATGAAGTTCTTTCTTCTTGCGAATTATTTATTAAAAACTTTGATACAAGTTTTGAAAATGAATACAACCTAAGTAAGTTGTAAAACTGCTTCATGTGCAAGAACTGGACACCTTGCACATGTAAAAGTGTCCAAAAAAACTATTTTAAAAGGAGTGTCCTATGACAACAAATTTTGAGGAGTTGGGATTTGAAGTGAATTATACTTTGCATCCTAAATTTGTAGTAAAAAGTACAGGTGCTGGAGAGTTCAACGGAAGAAATTATAAGGCTAGTTTAAAGATTTTTACAAGAAATGTAACTGAAAAACTTAATCTAAAAACACAAGCGCAAGATGAAGTAATAGAAGAAATAACATTTAAAATTCCTTGCGAATCAAACGAATTAGCCGGAGATTTACTTGATGTTTTTAGACGATACAGAGAAAAAGGACAAATAGTTAAAATCTTAGGAGACCTCCCAAGTCAAAATAGGGAAGTCTTAGTCTTAAACGACCCAATGGAATTCTTATCTAATGACATTAAAGCCAAGCAGCAACAAGATGTTAAAAAAGGATAAATAAGAAATTAAAAAAATAGCAAATATAGAGGTTTCTTCTATTTAAATTTTATTAAGTCTATTGAGGATTTTTAATTGAAAAAGTTGGCAGCCCTTCCGCCCACCAAAAATATAAGATGAAAGCGGAAGGGCTGCCAAGTTTGTCGGGGGGGGGGGTTCAATTAAAAATCTTAGAGTCTCAATAGACTTATATTCAAATTTAAATAGCTTTCAATCTTATATTTAAACATAAAACTAAGAGTATTATTCTTGTAAGTATAAGCAAAACAAATATAAGTAAGGGTAAAGTTAAAACCACCCAAACAATCACTTATTCTTACAAGACTGATACTAGTAAAAGTCAAAAAAAATATCTCAAGGAGGAACTTATGAAAAAGTTCAATGTTGTAGAAAAATCTATAGCTTTCAAAGACAAAGCTATCAATGGTTTAAACAAGTCTAAATCATTTTTAGTTGCTGGTTCTGCTCTAGCTTTAACTTCTGTTGCTAATGCTGCAATCACTGTTGATGAAGCTACTGGAAAAGTTGGCGGTGAATTGGATCTAGCACCTTTCTTTAGCGGTGCAAAAGTGATTTTAGTTGCTCTTGCTTCCTTGATCGTCATCAAGTGGGTCATGGGACTCATGAGAAGAGCTTAAAATATTGCCCTGCAATTGTCCAGTGTCCAGGGCAATACAAATATATATCTAAAAAGGAATTATAAAAAATGACATCATCAATGATAACTTTACCATTTACGAACTTATCATCTTTTCTAATCTCTTTTTACGGCTTGATCATCATTTCATTATTCATTATTAAAAATGCATTTTTATTAGTAGATCTGTTTAAATCAACTGGAGATTACTAATGAATAATATGCCAATATTTTATCAATTAGGACTTACACTAAATGATTATAATTTTCTCATGTCTTTATCTGGTGCATTGCTTGGCTTTTGCTTATTTTTCTTCATGCTCTTAATCATAAGCAACATGAAATAAAAAACAAACATATAAAGAAAGGAATAAAATGTATTCAATCATAAATGTAACCGATAGTCTATCTTTTAACTATTTTTTTTCAATATTCTTTTGGTTCATGATCGTATCTTTTCCAATGCTTCTAATCTTCCCTTTAATCGTCAAGAAGTGGCTAAAGTAAAAAAGTAATCAAACATGAACACATTCAACATAGCTAAACCAACCAAAACAATTAAACTAATCTTTTTACTTGCAATGCTTATATCAAATTTATATGCAGATAAACGACCAAAATTTTGTCCAGAAATTGTAACTGTTACTGAAAAAAATTGGGAACAATATTATATTTATAATAGCTTTAAACCTTATAGTTTAGGTTTGAATTCTCAATGTGGTCATGGAAGTTCTCTTGCTGATGCTCAAAATTTATATAATCAAATGCGTTCAAATTTTAAGATTGATTATAAGCGAAGATATAATATTAAGTACGCTCATCCAGAAGGTGAAATTTTTTCAGGATCTTACGGTCAATATTCTTTTAACTGCTCATTTTGCTATTATGATTCTTCTGGTTGTAATTCTTTGCGTAATGATTTTATTAAAGACCCTGAAACTGGTAAATATACTTGCACACCTAAATGTAAAAAAGGTGAAGCAAGAGACCCTGAAACTGGTAAATGTAAAAAGTGTAAATTGCCGTCACTTAATTGCCCTGATGGTTGGTTCTGTTTTGGATTTCCAAATATTACAAAAGAAGAATGTCAATCTTATAGAAGCAATTCAAAATGTTATGAAATAAAATGGTCCTCTCAAGAAGCATATAATAATATAATAGATGGAGTGTTTTATTGTCCTGCTTCTGTATGTGCTACTAAAGATGAAAAATGTCCAGATGACGAAAATAACGACTCAAACCCAGATCCAAATCCATTTCCTAAGCCAGACCCAACTCCTCCAGACAATGGAGATGGTGGCGGCTCAAACCCTCAACCACCAACAGATGGCAATAAAACAGATCCTAAACCACCTAAACCGCAACCACCAACAGACGGCAATGAGACAAATCCAGATCCAAAACCACCTAAAGAAAAATGTGATATGGATTGCTCTTTTGACCCTAATTCTCATTGTGAAAACAAACAAATATTTGAAGGTGATTTAAACAAATATCCAACTTGCATTTGCAATCCAGGCTATTATCGTCCTCCGGGTGCTGATCTGTGCGAAATAGATAAACATCAAAAATGTGATTTTCCTATTTCATATTCAGACTTACCTTTTTATTCTTTTACAAAAGATGTAAATATCTGTGCATCTTTATATAGTCAATTTGGAGATAATATAAACGGCTATGCTTTTAAAACATGTCAAAATTATGGTGCTTGTTATTTTCATAAAAAACAGGATGTAAAACCAGCCCCAACACCAAATCCTAAACCAGATGACAATAACACAATACCACCAGTACCAACCCCAACACCAAATCCTAAACCAGATGACAATAACACAATACCACCAGTACCAACCCCAACACCAGATCCAGACCCTAATCCAGATCCTGATCCAACACCAGACCCAACACCTGATCCAACACCAACACCAGATTATAAAAAACATGATTACGATATTAATGATATAAAATCTACTTTAAAAGATTATCAAACGCAATTAATTCAAGGAGAAAATAATATGTTTAAACAATTTGAATTTTTTTATAAAGATTTTAGAGGTAAAGCAAATAATCTTACAAGTGATATCAATAGTAAAATCAATACCATTAAAAATACTAAATTTTTAAATTTTAATAAAGAAAAAGTTTATACTTGCCCTGTTTCTAATGGTTTAAATTTTCCTTATGTTGGTGTTATTGATTTATCTTATGACTTATGTAAGATTTTATCTCCTTTATATTATCTGTTTTACTTTTTGAGTTTTGCTTCATGCTTATTTTTTGGTATTAGATATATCTTTTCTAAAGCTTTTCATTTTTTAGGTAATTAACATGCTTCAATTATTTTCTATTGTCTTGTTTATTGTTGAATTTGTTTGGTCTTTTATTGTAAAGAGAGCTAAACAAATTGCACAATTTGTTGTTATTGTTGGTATAAATTTTACTCTTGTTGTTGCATTCTTTGCTTTTATGTACTCTTTGCTTAGTCTGTTTTTTTGGATTTATGAACAGATAAATTACTTGCTTAATTATATATCTGCTGGAAGTAGTGATAATTTTATATCTTTTGCTTATCTTGTTATCAAATCAATAGGCTTGTGGGATGGATTTGTTGATGCTTTTAAGCTTATTTCTGGCGATTTAGTTTCTATATTTACTACATATCTATTAAGAATGTTATTAAATGCTTTAATGCAATTTAGATTAACTGTTCTGTCTTTGATTGTTGCGAGTAAGTAAAAATGTCCATAAAATACATAGTAGGAAATCCGGGAAGCGGTAAATCATATTTTGCAGTTCATGAAATCTACACTAAATCAAATAATTATGATTTTGTTTATACAAACATAAATGGCTTTGATTTTGATGCGTTTAACAATGTTAAACTATTTTCTTATAACTCTATCATGGAACATCTATCTTATCTACATTCAGTTTATATAAACTTTCAAGAATCAAACACTGATCAATCAAATAGTAATGTTGATTTAGAATTAATAAATTATTCTAAAAAACACAATTTACATAAATGTCTTTTTGTGATCGATGAAGTGCATAATGTATTTAAAGATAAAAACAATGAAGTTATAATATGGTGGCTTACATATCATAGGCACCTTTTTGCTGATTTTATTTTGATCACTCAAGATCTTTCTTTAGTCCATAACGAGTACAAACGAATAGCAGAGTTTTTTTATCGTGCCGTTGATGGACCTAAAAGATTGTTTCAATCCAAACTTAAATATATTCAATATTCAAATTATAGAATGTATCAAAACTCTATCATCAAAGGCGGAGGCGTAAGTTTAAAAAAAGACCCAACTATTTATAAAATTTACCACTCAGGTGAATATAAAAAATCAAGTTCATTTATAGTAAAGTATTTGATTTTACTTGCTTTTTTACTTTTATTGATCTCTTATTTTTTTTATGATTTTTTAAATATATTTTCAAACAAAGACGATCAATCCAAACTTACCTCAAACCCCCACCAAACACAAAAGATAAAAAATGCCAACGAACTAACAAATGATGACTTTTTTAAAATCCCAAATAAACCTAATGAAAACAGATCTAAAAACAATAAAACCCTTACTGATGAAATTGAGCAATACGCTTATTACATATCTTGTATAAATGAAAATTGCTTTATAGGTAAAGAGTATAATTTAATTCCTTACGCTTATGTGCAAAAACTTTTTTTAGAATTAAAACCATATGTTTATAGATATGTCCAATCTCCAATATATGAAATTAAATACATGGCTATTTTTGATAGTGATGTATTTGAAAAATTTAGAAAAAGAAAGGAAGAAGATGAAGATGAGGAATTTAACACTCTTAATAGTAGCTCTACTTACACTCCAAAGTTCCCTACTAGCATTAAGTAACAAGTTAAACTTATTGCAGTATGCAAATTTAACTAGTGAGATTAACAAGGTAAATATCTTAGTTAGTGATAAAATAGAAGCAAATGACTTTTATTTTTTCACTCATGATAAAAACCCAAAAATAACTTTAAGTCTATTTAAAAAGATGATAGAGTTAAAAGGTTTAAAATTTTCTAAAAAAGCTAACTTTTACTTTGTGGATAGAAAAAAAGATATCAATGATATTCGGCAAAACGAACAGATAAAAAATATCTATTCATTGGTGCTAAAAAATAACTCAAGTGATGATATAAAAAATGTTTTAAGCCTAAATGACATAAACGCAACTTATTCAAAATCAAATAAGATATTTTTTAAAACAGATGAAGAGACTTACAATCAAATCATGAATCAAATCCCCAATCTTGATGTAGATTTAAAACAAGTAAAAATCAAACTCACTATAATAGAAACTGATCTAATAAAAGCAAAAGATAGATCAGTTGAAATTAAAAGCTTTTTAAAAAGTACTAATTCAACTTTGACTCAACATATAAACTTACTTACTATGCCTTACTCACAATCTACAAATTTAATCAGTCATGAAGCTCCAAACTTTTATGGGGTTTTAAAATTTTTAGACTCAAACGGTATATCTAAGATAAAATCAAGTCCACTTTTAACCGCTAAAAACAATACTAAAGTATTTTTTAATGTGGTTAAAAATATTCCATATCTTACGCAAAATAAAAAGATACAAGACTCTAAACAAACCGAAGAGAACTCTTATGGCTATAAAGATGTTGGATTAAAAGTCAATTTAAACCCTACTATACTAAATGATGGCGTAGATATAGATTTGCATTTGATTCTTGAAGATGTGTTAAGTGATGGATTAACACCAGTAATAAGCAAAAAAGAGTTAAAAAGCTCTTATAATGTAAAATACAATCAAATACTTGTATTATCTGGTCTAAACAAAGATATATCGTTTAAAGATGAATTTTCCATACCTATACTTTCTAAAATCTGGCTATTAGGGGAGTTATTTAAATTCCAAACCTCTAAAACAAATAAAACAACTCTATCATTGATATTAGAGGTAATAAAATAATGAAATTAAATTACAAGAGCCGACATTCAAAACACAAAATGACACCTGCGAGGAACGAGCAGGGGGCGTTTTGTGTTTGCTCTTGTCAATTTATCAATTTAACAAAAAATTCCGTGATTTAAGTTTCGCATATCCATTAAGGAGTATTCATGAGTAATAACCCTTACGGAATTTTACAAAGCGATCTCGAATTTTCCCAAATAAAGTATGAAAACCAATTAAAATATTTAGATGAAAATCTAATTTTAACAAATAGCGGTCAATTAAGAACATTTAAAGACATGAGCATGTCTGCAAACTTCTCAAGAAGATATTATGCCGAAGTTACAAACCGCACAAATACTATTTATTCCTTATCTCAAGATGATAAGCTAAAAGCTGTATTTTTAACAATTACTCTTAATGGTTGTTTTCGAGATGCCCTAAAGGGTGATTTTAGTCGTTTTACGGCTATTGATAGACGCACTTTACCGCCTTTAATCAAACGAAAAATTGATAACAAAGAAGCATTTAGCATAAGAGATTTAATCTTTATTTTAAATTATCAGTGGGATATTTTCTCATCAAGACAAGTTTTTAGAGGTATCAAAAAAATGTATATTCGTACATTTGAACCACATAAAAAAGACGGAGTTCCACACATTCATGCACTTTTATATATCCCTAAAGATATCATTCCTAAGGCCTTACAGACATATAAAGACATTTTTAATGCTACTATGAATGTTACTCAAAACCATAAAAAACTAACCAAAGAGCAGATTAAAAACGGCGAAATAAATGGCTTTCAATGGTCACTTCACAATCCTACTGGCTATGTCATGAAATATATTCAAAAGACATTTTTAAACCTAAATAAAGAAAATACGCTTGATCATCTTTCGGCTTGGTACATCAAACATAAAGTAAGGCGTTTTATCACAAGTAGAAGCACGATACCGCTTTGGGTTTATAGAAAAATCTTTTTTATCGAAAAAGATTTATACACTCTAACAGAGATGTTAAAAAATGAAAATAGCGTAATTGAGTGGGATTTTGATATGAAATATATTCGCTTTTCAAATGCAATAACGCTTCAAAGTTTAGAATACAAAAACGGATATTATGAGTATAAAATAAACGGCAGACTTATAAAAAGCAAAGAGTATGAAAAAACAAGTCAAGTATTTGATAAACCTTGTTTAAGAAGCCAAAGCAACAATGAATTACCCAAATTTGTACCCGTTTTAGATGCCTTTGATAGGCAAATAGGCTTTACAAACGGATATAAATTTACAGATAAATTAAAACCGCAACTATCAAAGCTTAGCGATATGCAATTATTTGAGTATTTTAAGACGCTTGACATTGAAAATGATCTAAGCCTTAACCCGCATCACTATATTCATGTAAATAACGAACTAGTAAAACGAGGCTTTTACGGCTTTGATACTTTAGACTTTGATTGTTTTAATACTGAATTTGACATAAAGGAGTTTGAAAATGAAAGATATTGAAAACACACTTTTAAAAGTGTGCAAAGATATAGGCGTATATCCAAACATGAAAGATTGCTTTTCTATTCACTATACAAGACATTTTAGACAAGCAAAAATTAGAATTTATTTTAACTTCATAATAAATTCTAAATACAGCATTGATGATACGGAGTGCTTTATTGGTTCTAACTTAGATGAAGTAAAAAAAGAACTTATTGACTTTTTTTACGATCCTACTCAAATAAAGCGAATTAAACAGCTTTATGAAAAAAACAAACATAAAATATCTCATGATTGGAAATAATATGAAATTTAGCTACTATTCAAATCTATACATACAATTAAATGAAAACTTATGGAAGCCTAGTTATCTTGATAAACAAAAAGGTATAGTTAAAAATAGATTTGAAATGTTGAATAATAAAAATATAACTGATATAAAAGTAAGTGATTGCAAACTATGGTACAAGAGCTTAAAAGATGTTGGAGCTAAAAGTAAAAAACACTATCTTAGTGTTTTAAAAGGTATTTTAGATGTTGCTTATTATGATGACATAATAAATAAAAATCCTGCTTTACATGTTAGAGTTGAAAGCTATAGCACTCCAAAAATAAATCCCTTTACTAGTGATGAAGTAAAACAAATAATATCATATTCTAAAAAATATAACTTTAATTTTCAATACTTCTTAGCTATGGGTTTTTATACTGGCATGAGAACAGGAGAGATCTTAGCTCTTAAGATAACAGAGGTAGATTTAGCAAATAAAATCATTAATATAAACTCTACTCGTTCAAGACATGGAGAAGGAAGTACCAAAACAAAAAAGAGCAAAAGAGCTATACCAATATTAGATAACTTAATTCCATATATTGAGCAAATTTTTTATTATAATAGATATTATTCAACTGATTATATGCTTGTGACTCAATATGTAAAGCCTTATCGTGATACTTATGTATTTTCACATAACTTTTGGAAACCAATGTTAAAAGAGCTTGGATATAAATATCGAAGGCTTTATGATATGCGTCATACATATGCAACTAATATGCTATATAAAAACTTAGTTACTCCAGTGCAACTTTCACAACTATTAGGACATAGTTCATCTAAGATGATTTATGAAGTATATGTTCAATATCTTGAAAAGAATTTAGATAACTTTGACAGATCAATAAGTGTTTATTCTTAGATTATTTTAAGAGAAGATAGGAAAGATATTCGATTAAAGATTTCTTAACGC
>PDWI01008837.1_pt1 | contig 11748 bp, 9 predicted proteins | sample 1430891 | NCBI WGS metagenome assembly PDWI01 (sample SAMN01162508, study PRJNA174530) | Oral metagenome, whole genome shotgun sequencing project. | biome: Marine environment; feature: Marine mammal; material: Swab sample of the gingival sulcus; isolation source: swab sample of gingival sulcus...
AACTTAATTAAACGATCGATAAGCTCTTCTATGGTCAACCCCCAATGATTCCACAGGATGGGGTACATGCTGATTTCGGTAAAACCGGGCATGGTGTTGATTTCATTAAAGATCACTTGACCCTGTTTGTCCAAAAAGAAATCGGCTCGAGCCAATCCTCTGCAACCCAAAGCCTGATATACTTCCATCGCTGCATTTTTCAATTCTTCTTCCTTGCTTTCGGATAAATCTCCCACAATACCGGTTTTGGACCCGGCTTTTTCATATTTAGCCTCGTAATCATAGAAATCTTTCCCGGATAAAATCTCTCCGATGGGGGAAACCGCCACACTTTGATTGCCCAGCAAGCCAATTTCCAATTCTCTTCCCTCAATCATTTCCTCAATCAAAATTTTCTCGTCCTCCCGGGCTGCCACCTTAATGGCCTCGGGTAAATCCTTAGAGGATAATACCTTGGAAACACCAATGGAGGATCCGGAATTGGCCGGTTTTACAAAGAGGGGATAGATTCCTTCAAAAAATCTTTCAATGGCTTCCAGGGTTTCCCCCGGTTGTTGGGAAAACCCATGGCGAGTGATGGCATAGTACCGAGCCTGCTTAACCCGGGTTTGCTCCACCATTACCTTGGTCACGCATTTGTCCATGGCCATGGCCGAAGCCAATACGCCGGAACCCACATAGGGAATCCCGGCCATCTCCAAGAGGCCTTGAAGGGTTCCGTCTTCTCCGAATTTTCCGTGAAGGACGGGAAACACACAGTGGATTTTTCTCACCCGTCCTCCGGCGGTGGTCAAGCCGGAGTGTTCTCCGGCAGAACAGAGAATCACCTTTTCGTTTTCCATACCCAAATCCCAGGTTCCCTGTTCAATTTGCTCGGGAGAAGCTTTGGTTTTAAGCCATTTACCCTCCCGAGTGATACCCACGGAAATCACCTCATATTGTTCCCGATTGATATGGCGCAGTATGGTAGCGGCAGATCGACAGGAAATCAAATGTTCTGTGCTCAAACCTCCAAAAATAATTAAAACAGTCTTCTTTTCTTGCATTTAATACTCCCAAGGCTCTTCCTCAAGGGAATCTTGAGGATAAATAACTTCTTGAGGATACGTCACCTCCGGTGTGTAATCGGATCCCGGAGCCAAATAACCAAAGGTATTGGTGTATTCATCCAACAGGGCATAATCGATATCCTCTTCCCCGTATTGTCCGGATCGCATCTTAATCTGTTCATTGATCATGAGCACATTTTTGGTAGGTTCATAATCTTTTTGATCAAAGAGCTTTTCATGAAGATCAATCACATTACTCTTCAGGGTGATGGGAATCACATAGGAAACCCCGTCAATCATGGCTCCTTGCCATTGATCGGGCCAACCAAAGCTTTTATCCATTTCATAGGCGGTTAAATCCAAAAGCATATCCATCATGGTATCCGAGGACATACTGGTCAAAATCTCCGATAAGGCCACATCGGCGGTACGATTTAACTGGGATAATTTCATCTTCTTGGCCTTTTTGAAGGCGGCGTTGATGACCTCCCGCATCCGATCCGATCGGGCCGTATCTCCATCCACTTCCCGCATTCGACAAAAGGCAACGATTTGATTTCCCGTAAGCAGCTGAACGCCGGGGGAATCCACCAAGGTATAATCTTCATCCAAGGCTCTACCGCTATCCCGAATACATTCATTGAGTTCGTTGAGGTTCTCCGGAGTTACATTCAATTCCAGTCCACCCATGGAATTGCTCACATCCGCCACCGAACGCCAATTGACCCGAACATAATCATCAATATTCAAATCCAAATTACGGTTTAAAGCTCGTACCGTATTGACCGGACCACCATGACTGTGGGCATGGGTCACCTTATCGATGAGATGAAAACCGTCTTCTTCCAAATCCAAGTAGCTGTCCCGATAAACCGAGGTTAGGGCAACCTCGTTGGTCTTCTTATTGATGGTCATGATAATAATGCCGTCACTGCGGGAATGCTCATCGCTTTCTCCGTTTACTTCCACCGTATCCACGCCTAAAATGGCAATATTTTTGTAATCTTTTAACTCTTCCGCAACCCGAGGATCAATCCCCCAATCGCCCTTGGCCACTTCCTCCTTTTGGACCTTTTCCAACTTTTGCATGACAAAGTTCTTGGCCAACAGATAGCCGCTAATACCCAATAACGCCAAACAGACCAGAATAATCAAAGCGGTTTTTTTCTTATTTCGACGACGCTTTTTCTTGGGAGGTCTTTGATTGGCTTGACTTTGTTGAAGCAGCAATTTTTCCTTTCGCTTCTTTCGTCGCTTTCTGCTTTTGGATCTGCTGCTCTTGGGAGTGTTGGCTTTCGCTTCCAATTCTCGAAAGTCCCGATTAAAATCCTCTTGGGAGTAATAGCCTTCCTTCTGATATTCCATACTACCTTTCCTCTCCGTTCATTAACGCGATGATTTCTTTTGTTCTGGCAGTCACATCGGCCTGCTTATAAATGCTCGATCCCATCACAACCAGATCGACGCCTTGATCTACGACGGTTTTCACATTGGTTTCATCCAGTCCCCCGTCCATTTCAATGGAAAAATTCAAGCCCAGGGATTTTTTCATCTCCTTTAACTCCCTCAATTTTTCCAGAGTGCCGGGAATAAAACATTGTCCCCCAAAACCGGGATTGACCGACATGAGCAATACCAAGTCCACCTCGGGTAAGATTTCCTTTAGGGTCCATACCGGGGTAGCCGGATTAATGGAAACCCCTGCTTTAATCCCCAGGGATTGAATGTGCTTTACGGTCCGATGAAGGTGGGGGCAGGCCTCTTGATGAACGGTGATGTATTCCGTTTGGGGATTGGCAAAGTCTTCGAGATATTGATCGGGATTTTCAATCATGAGATGGACATCAAAGGGTAGGGCACTCTTCCCCAGCAAGCTTTTGACCACCACGGAGCCATAGCTGATGTTGGGGACAAAATGACCATCCATCACGTCCACATGGATGAAATGGGCACCACCTTGTTCAATCTCCTGCACCGCTTCTCCCAACCGGGAAAAGTCTGCGGATAAAATGGAAGGGGCTAATCGTTTCATGAACTCTCTCCTTTATCCTAATAGAGGTTTTCTCTTTCTTTTTCCATTTCCAATTGCATTTTCTGATATGTCGCATAACGCCGAGGATGAATTTTTCCCGCGTCCAGCCCTTTTCGAACGGCACATCCCGGTTCCCGTAAATGCTGGCAATTGTGGTACTGACAATGACCCCAGTAGGGTTTCATTTCCGGAAAATACCGATCCAGAGGTTGCTCCTCCATCAAAGAGGAATGAAAAGCGGTAAACCCGGGGGTATCAAAGATTTTGGTCCCCGGTTCCGGGCTAATCAACTCCACATAGCGGGTCGTATGCCTTCCTCTTTTGGTTTTTTCGCTCACTCGGCCCGTTTCCAAGGATATCCCTGAATAAAGACTATTGATCAAGGTGGATTTGCCCACTCCAGACGGTCCGGCAAAGGCAGAAACCTTCCCTTTCAGAGCCTCTTTCAAACGAGCAAGACCCTCTTTTTTTTCGCCACTAACGGGATAGAGGGGGTATAAATTGCCATAGATTTCCCGAATTTCTTCCCAGGTTTTCGGTTGATTTAAATCGATTTTATTGATGCAAATTCCCAGAGATACTCCGTTTTTTTCCCCTTCCAAAAGAAATCGGTCGATCACTTCCAGATTGGGTTTGGGACTGGTCAAAGCCATGACGATAATCATCTGTTCCACATTGGCGATTGGCGGTCGAATAAAAGAATTGTCCCGGGGCAAAACGGCTTCGATGATGCCGTCACTACCGGAGATTTCTTCCCATCGAACTCGGTCTCCGATGAGGATTTTTTGGCCGTCCCGTTTGAGGAGACCTCTGCCTCGACAGCGGATGAGTTGGCCCTCCTGTTCCAAGAAATAAAAGCCACCGATTCCTTTAACGACCTGTCCAACCATTATGAAATTTCACCGGTACGGAAATTCACCGTCTTATCCATGACGACCACATTGTCAAAAATAACCGTAATGGTTCCTTTTCCCTTGCCCTCAATGGAAAAATCTTCTCCTCCATCTGCCTTATTTCGTTGCTCGTTGGATACGATATTTCTGGTTCCGTTTTCATCGGAAACGGTGATGGTCATATAGAAAACGTCCTGTTGCGCCTGGGCAAAGTCCACATGTAAGTCCACGGGCAATTGCGGTCCCATACTGATGACAAAATCAATTTTGGTTCCTTTATCCACATTTTCTCCCGGTTCTTGACTTTGATCCATCACCTTGTCCTTGGCATAGGTATCACTTTGGTTATAGCTGATTTTTCCCACGACGAAACCGGCATTTTCAATGGTGTTTTTAGCCTCATCTTCGGTGAGCCCCAATAGATTGGGAATGATTCCCTTTTCCTTTCCCTTGCCATCGCTGATGGTAATGGAAATCTTGCTTCCAATTTCAGCCTGGGTACCACCATCGGGATCTTGGGCAATTACCTGGTTTTTTTCGGCGGTATCGGTCTTTTCAATAATGTCTCCCACTTCAAAACCGAACTCTTCGATGATTTTTTCGGCTTCTTTTTTGCTCTTTCCGATAAGGTTCGGTACGGTGCCCTCGGTAGAACCTTTGGAAATATTCACCGTAATGGTCGCCCCCTTCTTGACCTTGGCTCCGGCCTTGGGGTCTTGGGAAACGATTTCTTCCACATCATAGGCTTTGCTGTAGACATAATCGCCTTCCTTGATTTTTAAATCGTATTCCTCTAAGAGTTCTTCAGCCTCTTCATAGGTCAAACCCTTTAATTGGGGCACTTCCACCGTTTCCCGATCAAAAGCGCCGGCAACCAAAGCAATACCCAAGGCAATGAGCACCAAAGCCACCACCGCCGCCGCAATGATTAAAAATTTTCGTTTCTGATTGGATAAAACGTTGGCCGCACCTTTATTTTTGGGAGGCGAAGGTTCCGTGGAGTCGGCCGCCGTTCCAGTAGCGGCATTGGCCTCAACCCCTTCCCCACCAGCAGCAGCCACGGGAGCGGTCCCCACAACACGGGTAACAAATTCAATATCATCTAAGGCCTCAATCAATTCACCGGCACTGCCATAGCGATTGGATTGATATTTATCCGTTAACTTTAAAATAATTTTTTCCAAACCGGGAGGGATTCCCTCTACCCTTTGTCCCGGAGGAATCAAAGGGTCATGAATATGCTTCAAGGCTACCGCAACAGGATTTTCCCCATCATAGGGAACCATACCGGTGACCATTTCATACATGACGATCCCCAAAGAATACAGATCGGATTTTTCATCCACATAACTTCCCCGAGCCTGTTCCGGAGAAAAATAATGGACCGATCCCATGACCTTTTCTTCCGGGTCGTCGGCCAAGGTGGTATTCAATATGCCCTTGGCAATGCCGAAGTCGGCAATTTTAGCAATCCCTTCCTTGGTCACCAAGATATTATGGGGTTTGATATCCCTATGGATAATGCCCTTTTTGTGGGCCGCATCCAACCCGGTGGCAATTTGCTTAGCAATGTCGATGACCTTGCGATAGTGACAGGGGCCTTCTTGTTCGATAATGTCACTCAAAGCCCGTCCTTCTACCAGCTCCATGACAATATAATGGATGTTTCCTTCTTTGCCCACATCATAAATGCTCACGATGTTGGGATGGGATAAACTGGCCGCAGCATGGGATTCTTTTCGAAAATGTTCCAAAAACTTTTCATCCTTGGTAAATTCCGGTTTAAGAATCTTTAGGGCAACATATCGATTGAGCAAACGACATTTTGCCTTATAGACAATGGCCATTCCCCCATCACCGATTTTTTCCAGCAGCTCATATCTACCAGCGATAATTTTACTTGCCATGTACATCCCCTCCTGTGATTTTTAAACAAATCGCCGTAATATTATCATGTCCTCCGGCCAAATTGGCCGATGTGACCAATTCCTTGGCCGTCATGGGCATGGTCTGATTCTGACCAAGGATGGATTCCATTTCTTCATGGCTCAATTCGCCGTAAAGACCATCGGTGCAAAGCAACAGCACATCATCCAAGTCCAACTCGATTTCGTAAACATCCCCTTGAACCCGGGGCTCGGCACCCAGGGCGCGGAAAATGGCATGTTCCATATTGCCACGGTCGGCTAAGACTTCCTCCTCGATAATGCCCTTGATGACCGCATTATGATAAGTATGGTCTTCGGTCAGTTGAATCAATCCGCCTTTTCTCCATAAATAGGCTCGGCTATCCCCGATATTGAGAATATAGGCGGTGGTTCCCCGCAAATAGCACAGGACAAGGGTAGTGGCCATCCCCCGATTATCTTCATTACTCTGACCCAACTTAAAAATATGCCCGTTGACTTGGTCAACGATATCCTCAAGGTATTCTTTGATTTTCTCTTGGGAATGAATTTCGCCCAACTCACCCCGGGAAAAAATTTCCTTCAACTGTTCCATGGCCATTCTGCTGGCCACTTCTCCGGATCGGTGGCCGCCTACACCATCAGCCACCATGTAGATTTGTTCCTTGGGCATGGTAAGACAAGAATCCTCATTGTGCTGACGAATATTGCCCTTATCGGTTTCGAATCCCGAAATAATCATGGTTCACCTACGCTTCAATTAAACTATCTTTTTTTATCATTTTACAGATGAAAAACCCGTCGGTCTTGTGGACATGGGGAAGCATTTGCTTGGTTTGATCCACCCGGAAAGCCGGATTTTTTCTCAAGAAGTCGCTGACCACCCTCTCGTTTTCATAGGGGTTGATGGTACAGGTACTGTACATCAGAACCCCACCGGGCTTCACATACTTGGAAGAAGCGGTGAGAAGGCCCAACTGTTTTACGGGAAGTTCACTCATCTCCTGATTGTTTTGCTTGTATTTTATTTCCGGTTTTCGCCGTACAACGCCCAAACCGGAGCAGGGAGCGTCGACCAGCACCTTATCGGCCTTGCCCACCATGGTGGAATCCACTTTGGTACCATCCCAGGTTCGGGTTTTTACATTGGTAATTCCCAACCGTTCCGCTTCCTTGGCCACCATTTCCATCTTTCTTTTATAAATATCCGAAGCAATGACGGTTCCCGTGTTGTTCATGCGTTCGGCAATGGCCAAGGTCTTTCCGCCGGGGGCGGCGCAAACGTCCATGACCAAATCCCCGTGGGCCGGTTCCAAGAGCTGAGCAACCATTTGGGAAGCCTCATCTTGTATGGAAAACATCCCATTTTTGTAAAGCTTAGTCCCCAACAAATCGTCACCGGAAACATGAAGGGCATTTTGACTGTAATGGCCCTCTTCCACTTTATAGCCTTTATCTTTTAGGCTTTGAATCAAATCCTCTTTCATGACTTTCAACCAGTTGAGTCGAATGGTCAAATCCGGAGTTTGATTGCCTGCTTCCAAAAGTTTCTCTACAAAATCCACATCATAGGCTTCCATCCAAAGGGAAATAATCCAAGGTTCGTAGGAATACTTAATGGAAAGATAGCGGAGCTCATCCTGGGTTCGGTCCGGCAATTTAATGTCATATCTTTTATGAATATAGCCCCGTAGTACCCCGTTGATAAAGCCCTGACGACCTCGGGCATAGGCCTTGGCCAAAATGACACTTTCATTAACCGCGGCATATTCGGGGACACTGTCCATGTAAATCAATTGATATAACCCCATTCGAAGGATAATCAAATCGCTCAACCTGAGTTTTTTCACATCGCTTTCAATGAGGGCATCGATAATATAGTCTAAAAGCATTTTGTTTTCCAATACCCCGTAGACCAATTCCCGGACGAAGCCCTTGGACTTGGGTTTACGCAATATGATGTTGTGATTAAGAGCCAAATTGGAGTAGGCTTTTTTGCCCTCGACATCCATTAAGGTATTATAGGCTGTTTTTCTGTTAGCATCCATACAGTTTTCTCCTCTTCATTGTAATCCTAAGGGTTCAATCCATATCTAAACACTTAATTTTAACCTAAAACGGAATTTTTTTCAATCCTATTCCCCCGTAAGTAATCGGCAACACGCATGGCTTTTTTTCCGGGCAATTGTATTTCTTCAATAGCAAAACTGCTCTCCTTTGCGGCGACAATGAGTTGGTCGGTTTCGACCTTAACGATGGTTCCCGGTACCATGGAATATGCAGTGGGCAGCCCCCGTCCCCGAAGGATTTTCCAACGAGTTCCCCGATAATGGGTATACGCACCGGGTCGGGGAGAAAAGGCTTGAACTTGACGGGCAACGAGGTGCCCCGATTGGGAAAAGTTCAACGCCCCCTCCTTCTTATCAATGCGAGGAGCATAGGTGGCCTCCTCTTGCCTTTGCACAATTTTTTTCACTCCCTGATTTTCTAATTTCCCCAAAGTCTCTATCAACAGTTGAGCGCCCAATTGACTTAATTCATCATGGAGTTCTTGGTTATTTTTTCGGCCGATATCCCGCTTTCCAAAGGCCAACATCGGTCCGGTATCCATGCCCCGGTCCATTTCCATGATGGTTACCCCGGTCGTTTCTTGACCGGAAAGAATGGCTCGTTGAATGGGCGCAGCCCCTCGAAATTGAGGCAATAGCGATCCATGGACATTGAGGCATCCCCATCGGGGCAAATCGATGATTGCTCCGGGAAGAAGCATTCCATAGGCGACCACGACAATCGCATCGGGATCACAGTCCCGCAGTTGTTCATAAAAGTCCCCTTGGCCGGAAATCCGTTCCGGTTGAGCCACCGAAATCCCCAGGGCTTGAGCCCTTTCCTTTACCGGAGGTTCCTTTATCTTTTTTCCCCGATCCCGTTGGGCATCCGGCTTGGTCACCACCAGAGGAATATCGTATCCCGCTGATACCAACGCTTCCAAGGTGGGAACGGCAAAGGCGGGGGTCCCCATGAACACCACTCGCATTATTGTTCTCCTTGATTGGCGGAGGGAATATGAATGTCCTCGGCTTTAGTGGTATAGAGAATCCCCTCCAAATGGTCCAATTCATGGGCCATGACCACGGCGGCAAAGTCAAAAAACTCCTCGGTCTCCAAGCCCCCTTCCCGATTTTGATATCGGAGTTTGAGACGCTGGGGTCGAGTTACTTTGCCCACATATCCGGGTACGCTGAGGCATCCTTCATAACCCACTTGTTCGCCTTTCTTTTCAATGATGATGGGATTGATGCAGACAATGACATTGCCCTCCTCGGGTTCGGCCACAAAGATACGCTTGAGCAGTCCCACTTGGGGTGCCGCCAATCCGACTCCATTACCATGGTGCATGGTATCAATCATATCCTCCACAATGGTTTCAATGCGTTGATCAATAATCTCCACTTCCCTGCATTTCTTTTCCAAAATGGGATCCCCTTCTTCGACGATGTTTCTCAATGCCATAATTAATTCCTCCATAAACTGTAGGGATTAATATCCACTACCATACGATACTTTCCTCTGCTCTTTTTTTCCTCTTCTTTTATCATCCCGATGATTTTCATATAGGCGGCGCGATGCTCTCTTGTACTCTTAATGATCAGAGCCATTCGAAAATCCCGAGATTGACCCGGGGCCCGGATAGGACCTCCGATTAACCGTTCCGAAGCACGACCGATTTCTCTTTTTAAAAGGCCTTCCCACTTTTTGACCGTTTCTATGAGTATATTTTCGCTTTTACCACTGAAAACAAGCTGAAGGATATCCCGATATGGGGGATAGTTTCCCCATTTTCTCAATTGAATTTCCTGTTGGTAAAATTCCCAATAGTCCTGGTGGCTTCCCGCCAGAATCGCATAGTGATCCGGCGAATGGGTTTGAACAATCACCCGACCTTTTTCCCGACCTCGACCGGCTCGACCGGCAGCCTGCATGATCAATTGAAAGGTTCGCTCCGTAGATCGAAAATCAGGGAAATACAAGCCGGTATCTCCGCTGACGATGCCTACCAAGCCCACATCTTTAAAATCCAAACCTTTGGCCACCAATTGCGTCCCCAACAAGATTCGGGTTTCTTTTTTTTCAAATCGGGAAAGAATTCGGTCCACGGCACCCTTTTGCTTGGATGTATCCAAATCCAATCGATCCAAGGGCACTTGGGGAAAATGTTGCTCCAACCATTCCTCTAATCGCTCGGTTCCAATGCCTTCATAGGCAATGACTTCCTCTCCGCAATGGGGACAGGACGTGGGCGATACTTCTTGATATCCACAGTAATGACAGCAAAGACGATGATTGCTTTTGTGGTAAGTCAGGGAAATCTCACAGTGAGGACAGTGAAAAACATGGCCACAATGATTACACAAAACGTAGGGAAAGTACCCCCGTCGGTTGAGCAACAAGATGACCTGCTTTCCCTCTTCCAAAGTCTCTTCCATGGCAGAAACAAGGGGCTGACTCAAAGGATGGGGATTCCCCTTCCGGAGTTCCTTTTTCATATCCACAATATCCACCCGGGGAAGGGGTACTTGGTTGTACCTTTGGGACAAGGTCAATCTCTTGTAAATGCCCACCTCACTCCGATAATAGGAAACCACCGAAGGAGTTGCACTGCCCAAGACCACGGAACCCCCATAGGCTCTGGCCCTCTTCAAGGCCATTTCCAGGGTTTCATACTTGGGACTCTGGTCTGATTTGTAGGTGCTTTCGTGCTCCTCATCCAAGATAACCAGACCGATATGTTCCAAAGGCGCGAAGACCGCCGATCGGGCACCGATGACCACCTTCACTTCTTTATTTCGGATTTTTCTCCATTGATCGTGGCGTTGACCGGGAGTCAATCTGCTGTGAAGAAGAGCCAGATTGGCCTTCCCCAACCGTTGCATAAACCGATAAATCAATTGATTGGTCAAGGCAATTTCGGGAACTAAGACCAGAGCTGTTTTTCCCTGTTCAAGGGTCTCGGCCACCGTTTGAAGATATACCTCGGTTTTACCGCTTCCCGTAATCCCATGAAGAAGAAAAATCTCTCGAGTTTCCTTGGTCACGGCTTCGGTAATGGTGTCAATGGCCTGCTGTTGCTCTTCATTGGCTTGAATCAGAGAGGTTTCTTCTTCTACGACGAGATCCTCATAGGGAGCTTTTCGCAAACCCCGACGAGGGGGTTTGCCCGCAGGAAGAAAAAGACGGAGGCCTTCAATATACTTACAGGCATATCGCTGCTTCATCCATAAAGCAGTATGTATCATTTCTTGAGACAAACAACCCACTTCTTCGACCCGGTCAACGGCCTTGATTGCCTTCAATTCCTCCGGACAATCACGGAGAACCTTCACCACGTAGGCCACGCGCAGGGTATCCCCTTTGCCAAAGGGAACCATCACCTTAGTGCCAACGGCCAAGGCCTCGCCCGACCATTGATAGGTAAAGAGTTGGTCTGTAAAGATACTTGCCTGATCCACCACTACATTGACGTAAATCATAAAACTAAAGGATGAAAATCCCCTGTTGGGCACAGGTGCTCATCATCTCTTCGGGCCATACGGAAACCTGTACTTCGCCGATATGGGCTTTTCGCAAAAAGTGCATGCAAAGTCGGCTTTGGCCGATGCCTCCACCGATGGTAAAAGGAAGACGATCGTGAAGTACATCCTGATGATACTGAAGTTCCTTTCGTTCCGTGGCCTTCTCCAATTCCAACTGACGCTCCATCGCCCTTTGATCCACGCGAATGCCCATGGAAGAAAGTTCGATGGACTGTTCCAGGATATCATTCCAAAGAAGAATATCTCCATTGAGTTCCCAATCATCATAATCCG
>PDWI01008839.1_pt1 | contig 11747 bp, 9 predicted proteins | sample 1430891 | NCBI WGS metagenome assembly PDWI01 (sample SAMN01162508, study PRJNA174530) | Oral metagenome, whole genome shotgun sequencing project. | biome: Marine environment; feature: Marine mammal; material: Swab sample of the gingival sulcus; isolation source: swab sample of gingival sulcus...
AAGCAAATAAAAAATGTTTCACATTAACTGAAATTAGTAATAAAAAAAGTAAAGGAAAGAAAGTTCCTTTGAAAATTTTATATAGTCACAAAGAAGAAGGAATGATTTTAGTCTTAGTGGATGGTCAAGTCTTAAAGGAAAATACAAAATATCAGCTAGATTTATCAGAAGATTTTTTAGCAGCTGATGGGACACCTTTAGGAGAGAACATAACGATTCATTATAAAACAGTGGATAGAAAAGCTTCCATGATTGGTAGTATGGTTTTAATGGGTGTGATGATGGTTGGTATTATTTTCTACTCTGCTCATTCGATGAAAAAAGAAGCACAAAAAGATGCTGAAGAAAAAATCTTAGAAACAAAAATCAATCCTTATAAAGTAGCAAAAGAAACAGGGAAAAGTGTAGAGGAAGTTATTGAAAAAGATAGAAAAGAAAAAGAAAAACAGCGAAAAAAATTAGAGAAGAAAAAAGCAAAAGAAGCTCAAAAACAAGAGGATGAAGATTTCGATTATCTTTTTAAAGAAGAAAATTTCAATAAAAGAGTGAAAGCACCGAGGAAAGCTTCTGAAGCTGGTAGTAAATATGTAGAACAGTTAAAAGTAAAGCGAGAAGCAGAAGAAAAAGAACGATTAGAACAACGTCGAAAAGCTGGTACTACAAATCCTAAGAAAAAAGGAAAGAAGAAAAAATAAATAAAAGAAGCTTCCTAGTGAATAATCAACTGGGAAGTTTTTTTAGTAGAGAGATAGATGAATGAATAGGGAAAGGTTTATCGTGGGAAATAAAATAGAATTAAAAGCTTATGGTAAGATTAACTTAGGACTAGATGTTTTAGGGATTTTTCCAGATGGGTATCACAAAGTGGAGATGCTGATGGCACAAGTGAGTTTAGCAGATGATGTTTATGTTGAGGTTCATCATCTTTATGAAAAAAAAGATTGTGAAAAAAATCACAAAGAAACATCTATTGAATTAAAATTAAAGGGAAAAGAAATAATAGATGATGCTGAAAATTTAGCAATAATCGCAGCAAGAACTTTTTTGAAAAACAAGAAAATAACAGGCAATATTACCATAGAAATTAAGAAAAATATACCAATTGGCGCTGGCATGGCAGGGGGAAGTGCAGATTGTGCAGCAGTGTTACACGCTTTAAATGTCTTGACAAAAGACGTAGGAGAGGGGATTCCCTTAGAAGAACTTGTACAAATGGCAGGAGAAATAGGCTCAGATGTCCCTTTTTGTGTAATGGGACAGATAAAGGGTAATAATATATTAACAGATTTTTATGAGGAAAGTTCAGCATTAAGTTTCTTTGGATTAGCCGTAGAAACGGGAGGTGTGTGTATTCCCGTATTGAGTTATAACTGGAAAGTGCTTATTGTAAAACCTGATTTTTCAGTATCTACTAAGGAAGTATATCAGGGGATTGATAGCGAAATGAGTTCGCCTAAATTATCAAGACAAAGAGATAAGAATTTTAGATTTCGAAGAGATGCAACGTATAATGATACCAGTGAAATCTTAAATCATCGATTGGATGGGAGAAGAAATATTGAAGTTTTTAAAATAGCACAATTAATTGAAGAGGGTAAACCCGTTGAAAGTATTAGATTTATGGGCAATATCCTTGAAAATTTTACAGAAAAGAAGTATACTGAAATAACAGAAATAAAAGATATGATAAGAAAACAAAAAAACGCTGTGAGTGTTTTGATGACAGGTAGTGGACCAACTGTTTTTGCCCTTTATGATGATGAAGAAAAATTAATGAAAGATTATAAAATGATGACTTCATTATATAATGAAGTTTATAAAACGGAAACTTTATGGGATAATATTTTTTAGTTTAAATAGTGATAATAATTTTAATAAACAGCATTTTTTAATAATTTAATTGAAAAAATTTTAAAACCTAAAAAAGTTACCTTGATAAGATGAAAGATAAAATAGGAAGTACAAAAATATGTTGAAAATTGATATAAAAGAACATAAACCTTTAAGAGATTTAGTGTATGAAGAAATGAGAATCCAAATTATGAATGGTAAGATTAGACCCGGCACTAGATTAATGGAAGTAGAGCTTGCAGAAGAGATTGGTGTTAGTAGGACACCTGTAAGAGAAGCTATTAGAAAATTAGAAAAAGAAGGTTTGGTTGTTATTGAACAGAGGAGAGGTGCTTACGTTTCGAAGATTTCTGAGAAAGAAATGTATGAAATATTGGAAGTAAGGCAACAGATGGAGGGAATGGCAGCTTATTTAGCAGCTAGTAGAATGAATAGAGAGCAGCTTGATAAGCTGAAAAAAGCTGAATTGAATTACAGCAGGGCAGTAGCGCAAGAAGACACTTTATCTATGATAAAATTTGATTCGCTTTTTCATAAAACCATATTGGAGGGAAGCAATAATAATACGTTGATAAGATTGGTAGAGCCTTTGCAAGAAATGGCTTTACGATTTCGATATTTATATTATAATGATGCGTCAAGGGCTTTAAATGTGCCACAGGAACACGAACAAATAATTTCTGCCATAGAAAATGGCTCGGCAGAAGAAGCAAGGCAGGCAACATATCATCATATTAAAAATTTAAAAGAGCATACACAAGTTGCTTTTGAAAAACTATAAAATGTTGCTATTTTAAGATGATAAAAAGTTATTTTTATCAAATTACAAAAAATGGAGATAAAAATGTTGAAACAAATAGAACAATTTAATTCTGTCAATACGGTAAAACTTGAGAATAATCAGCTTATTACCAATTGTGTCGTCTTAGAAAAAAAATGGGAAGGAGAGCTGACCTTATTTATTGATGTGAAAACATTTAAAATAAATAAAGGAGTTGCTGAGATTCATTTAAAAGGCAAAGATTATGATAATATTTATTATGAATTAAAGGAACTTGAGGGATTAAGTGGTTATATGGATGGCAAAAAAGATATGAATAAATTACTTGAATATAATCAGGGAGATAAATTGAAATATATGGCGATACAATGTATTAACGGCATGATACAGGGAGAAACTTACGTATACAAAAAAAGAGGGTTTGACACAAAAGATAGCTATAATAAATATTGGGATAAACTAGAAGAAAATGGATGCCGAATGTACAGTAATATTCATCCAGATGATTTGTCGTGGATGGATTATGCAGGACCAATAAGTAGAAAATATAATCTATTTAATCGATTTAAAAGAGTTTATATAAAGAAGATTGGCAAAGGAGAAAGGGTTGAATTTAATGTAATGGCATCATTTACGGACAGTTATCACGAACTTGTTGTTGATATGGTGATGATGGGAAAAGAAATGATGGTAGAAAAATGTGAAATTGATTTTGTGAGAGCACCAGGTGTTGCTTGTTTTCAAAATGGTGTTCATGGAGAAAACTTTATCGGTAAAAAATTTGCCTTGTTAGATAAAAAGCAGATAATTGAAAGCTTTGGGAAATCTCAAGGATGCTATCATATAGTAGATGTGATGTTAGACGTTTATAGGAAAATAAAAGAAATGGAGCTTTAAATGAATAACTTTGGATATGATCGAGTGATAGAACCGAAGAAATTTATACCTATTTCAGCTTGGAGAATCAATAATTCAAAAAAAATTAAATCGAAAGAGGTTAGGCTTAAAATAAGTCTTATTAAACTTGAAGAAGGGAATTTTCGTCAACTTTGCAATATATGTGGCTATGACGAAGAAAAGATTAAAGCGAGAATTTTAGACATCGTTAAAAAAAGAGGGAAGCTTCATAACCCTGCGACAGATAGTGGTGGTATCTGTTATGGTATGGTAGAAGAAATCGGCAAAAATTACAGAGGTAAAGAAGCAATAAAAATAGGTGATAATGTAATCTGTTTAACATCGCTAACAGCAATTCCTATTTATATAGACAAGATAAAAGCAATCCATTTTAATTATAGTCAAATAGAAATTGAAGGATATGCTATTCTTTTTGATGCGACGCCTATTATAAAAGCACCTGAAGATATGAACTTAAATTGTGCAATGTATGCTTTTGATGAATCTGGTTCTGTGGCAAAAGCTTGTAAGGTTGCTGATAAAGGTGATAAATTTTTAATATTGGGTAGTGAAATTCTATCTATTCTAATTTATTCGGCAGCGATAAGGCAGGCAGCAGGAGACAATAAAAGAGTAGTAGCTGTTATTGATCAAGACAGTGTAAAGCGTATTGGCAAAAGAAAAATAGAAGAAATTTTGAAAAAGTATGTGGATAAAGTTTATTTAGCTGATGTATTAGATGCTATGGGGACTTATAAAATGCTTCAAGAAAAAGAATTTCAAGGAAAAGATGACTTTTTTGACGTGAGTATTCATTGTGGTAATTTATTAGGAGCAGAAATTATCAGTGTGCTTTTAACAAGAGAAAAAGGAACATTATTTTTTACCAGTCTTATTAATAATTACAACTTAATTTTACTTTTTGCAGAATCCTTAGGAAAAAGTGTGAATGTTATATCAATGGAAGAATATGCAGAGGGATTTCCAGAGTTTACGGCAAAATTGATGAGAATGTTGAAAGAACCACTAGATGAAATTGATAGACTGTATCGTGCTGATAAAATATTGAATAAACTACCCACAAGTATTGTTGATGCTTTTCAATATGAAAATGCAGGGAAATTCGACGATTATGTTTTTAGAAGTGTTGATACAGGAAAAATGTTAGAAGATGTAATAAATATAGCCAGTTATGATTGTAGTGTTATTATTCATGGAGAAACGGGTGTAGGGAAAGAAAAAATTTTAGAACTAATACATAAAAATAGTAGTAGAAGAACAAATCCGTGTATACGAATAAATTGTGCTACCATACAGGATAATTTAGCTGAGTCTGAATTTTTTGGATATGACGCAGGAGCCTTTACAGGTGCAAGTGTTACAGGAAAACAGGGTTATTTTGAAATGGCAAACAATGGGGTGTTGTTTTTAGATGAAGTAGGAGAGCTTTCCCCAGCACTTCAAACAAAATTATTGAGAGTGATTCAAGAAAATCAATTTTACAAAGTCGGTGGTCAGACACCGATAAAAGTAAATGTAAGAGTAATCTGTGCTAGTAACGTTAGCTTGAGAGAATTGGTAAAAGAGGGTAAGTTTAGAGAAGACCTTTATTATCGATTGAATATATGTGAAATCAATGTACTTCCTTTAAGGGAAAGAAAAGAAGATATTTTAAGTTTAGCAGAATATTTTTTAAGCAATTATAATGAAAAATATATGCAAAATAAAAATTTTGATGAAGAAGCTGTTATGGAAATGATGAACTATTCATGGCCGGGAAATGTAAGAGAACTTGAAAATACCATTCATCGAGCTATTATTAGTAATAAAAGTGATATAATCGGAGGGGAAAGGATAAAAGATGCCATTAGTAAAAATTTATATCCTGAAAAAAAAGAAAATGATAAAATGGCAAATATAAATTACGAAAGTTTAGATTTAAATCATGTTATTGAAAAACATGAAAAAGCATTAATTGAGGAAGCTTTAAGAAAAGAAGGTACTACTAGAAAGGCAGCAAAAATTTTAGGAATTAGTCAATCTCAGTTGATGAGAAAGAAAAATAAATATGGACTATAAGTTTAAAAATGTATTATACAAAAAAAGAAAAATATCAAAATCGGTTCAAAAATATTTGTTGAACCGATTTTGAATTAATGACTGAAAAAACAGAAAAAACAAACAATACTAAGCTCTAGTAAAAACAAGGATTTAAAACTTTTTTTTATTAAATTAACTTTTGGCACGAAACTTGCTCTATATATAAGTACAGTAAAAATTTCTGTATTTCGTAGTTTTTCAACTACTTGGAAAGCTAGGGGGAAATTAAAAAAATTATAAAGAAGGAAAGGACGTGTCTACATGGAAAACAAATTTGGCAAAATAAAAACTGTTGCCGAAGCAATGGATTACATCAAAGACGGAAGCACAATCATGATTGCTGGCTTTGGTGGAATAGGCTCATCATATGATCTTATTCAAGGAATTATCAAAAAAGGAGTTAAAGATTTAACTTTAATTTCTATTGATGCAGGAGATCCTGATTTAGGACCTGACCACATCATTGTAAACAAACAAGTTAAAAAACTTATCACAAGTCATATAGGAGCAACTAAAGCTGCTGGTGAACAATTAAACGAAGGAACTTTAGAAGTAGAATTTTCACCACAAGGAACGTTAGCTGAAAGAATTAGAGCAGGTGGCGTAGGTCTTGGTGGAATTTTAACAGACATCGGTATGGGTACAGTAATTGAAGAAGGAAAAGAAAAAATTACTGTAGACGGAAAAGAGTATCTTTTAGAAAAACCGTTAAAAGCTGATGTTGCTATACTTAAAGCTGAAAAAGCAGATGAATTTGGTAACTTAGTATACAGCAAGACGGCAAGAGGTCTAAATCCTCTAATGGCTAGAGCTGCTGAAGTAACTATCGTTGATGCAAATGAAGTTGTTGAACTAGGAGCATTAAACTCTGAAGAAATCGTGACACCAGGTGCATTTGTAGACGTTATAGTAAAAGGAGAGGAGGACTGGACATGGTCATGGGAATAAAAGATATGATGGCTAAAAGAGCCGCTGAAGAAATTGAAAACGGTAATGTAGTAAACCTTGGTTTCGGTATACCTCAAAAAGTTGTAAACTATGTTGAAGATGGAAAAATCGTATTTTTCCATGCTGAAAATGGAATATTAGGAGCAGGTCCTGTAGCAGCGAAAGGCGAAGAAGATCCAGACATCGTAGATTCTGGTTGCGTGCCTATCACAACAGTTCCTGGGGCATCTTTCTTTGACAGTGCTGATTCTTTCGCACTTGTAAGATCAGGAAAATTAGATATTACTGCTTTAGGTGCTTTAGAAGTAGCTGAAAATGGTGACTTAGCAAACTGGATGGTGCCAGGTGGATTAGTACCAGGAATGGGTGGTGCTATGGACTTAGCAAAAAAAGCGAAAAAAGTTATCGCAATCACTACTCATACAGATAAAAAAGGAAATTCTAAGCTTAAAAAAGCATGCACACTTCCTTTAACAGCAACATCTTGTGTATCTTTAGTAATTACAGATATTGCTGTAATGGAAATCACTGAAAAAGGATTTTTATTAAAAGAACTTTTTGATGGACATACTGTGGAAGAAGTTCTAGAAAAAACAGAAGGTCACGTAGAAGTGGCAGAAAACGTAAGAATTATTAAATATTAATACGTTTTCAATAGGTTAAAATAAGTTAAAATCGCATCTTAAAAAAGATAGGTGCGTAAAATAATTTTAAATTAAATAAATTGATTTTTAAAAGGAGAAAAAAGAATGAAAAGAAATGCAGTAATCGTATCAGCAGTAAGAACTCCTATCGGAAGATATGGTGGAATGTTAGCTGGATTTGAAGCTTATGAACTAGGTGGAATGGTAGTTAAAGAAGCAGTAAAAAGAGCTGGAGTAGATCCAAAGGAAATCACTGAAGTTTACATGGGTAATGCAGAAGGTGCTCCTGGAGACATCGGTAGAGTTATCGCTTTAGAAGCTGATCTTCCTGTTGAAATTCCCGGAATCCAATTTGATAGACAGTGTGCATCAGGGTTAGAAACTATTTGTATGGCAGCAGCTATGATTGAATCTGGACACGGTGATGTTTATGTTGCTGGTGGAGCAGAATCTCAAACTAATAACCCTTACTTCATGACTAAGACTAGAAGACCTTACAGCTACGCTTACCCTTCATTTAATTATGTAATGATGGCACCTCCTAAATATGGTAACCCTGACATGGGTATCACAGCAGAAAATGTATTAGATCAACACCCAGTATCAAGAGAAAGATTAGACGAATTTTCTTATCAATCTCACCAAAGAGCATTAAAAGCTATTGCTGATGGTAAATTCAAAGAACAAATCTTACCTATCACTACTAAAGTAAAAGGTAAAGAAGTTGTTCTTGATACAGACGAAGGCCCTAGAGCTGATACTGATATGGAAAAATTAGCGAAATTAAAACCAATCTTCAAAAAAGATGGTTCAGTTACTGCAGGTAACAGCTGTTCTCAAAACGACGGAGCTTGTGCAGTAGTTGTTATGGAAGAAGAATTAGCGAAGAAGAGAGGTCTTAAACCACTTCTAAGAATCGTTGATTTCGCAGCAGCAGGATTAGATCCACACGTAATGGGATTTGGACCTACTCACGCAGTAAATAAACTTCTTAAGAAAACAGGAATCAGCCTTGATGAAGTAGAATTAATCGAATTAAACGAAGCATTTGCTTCTCAATCAATCGCTTGTATAGAACAATTAGGATTAGATCCTGAAAGAGTAAACCCTAATGGTGGAGCAATCGCATTAGGTCACCCTCTTGGCGCTACTGGTGCTTTCTTAACTACTAAAGCTGCTTATGCTATGCAAAATTCTGAAAGAAAATATTGCATCGTAACAATGTGCGTTGGTGGTGGAGAAGGATCTGCTGCATTATTCGAAAGACCCTAGTCCTTCAAACATAAATTAGGAATGAGGGGGGAGAATCTCCCCTCATTCCACCAAACAAATATAAGTATAAATTGAAAATTTTTAGAATGAATAAAAGAAAGGAATCTAAAAATGGCAGAAAAAAGTTATGTAATGAGTTTAGACTTTCACCGTGACTATCCAAAAGTAGTTAGTGGTAAAGGCATTTATATGTATAAAGAAGATGGCACTGAAATTATTGATGGAGCTTCAGGTCCAGTATTAGTAAGTTTAGGTCACGGTATTGAAGAAATCGCTGATGCGATGAGAGAACAAGCTGTTAAATTAGCTTACGCTCATAGAGATGACGTAACAACAGGCGTATTAGAAGAATCTTGCAGACTAATTGCAGAAGCTTCTGATTATGATTTAGCTAGAATTTTCCAAGTATGTGGTGGTTCAGAAGCAACTGAAATGGCTATTAAAATGGCTAGAAAATATCACATCCAAAGAGGAAATCAAAGTAAATACAAAATCATCGGTAGATGGCAATCATATCACGGTATCTCAAATGGTGCTTTAGCAGTATCTGGTTTCGCATCAAGAAGAAAAGGATATGAACCTTACCTTCCTGAAATGGGACACATTCAACCTGCTTACACTTACAGACCATGGGTAGAAGCAAAAGATGAAAAAGATTACGCTAAAAAAGCTGCTGAAGCTTTAGAAAACGAAATCAAAGCACAAGGTCCTGATACAGTAGCAGCATTCATTGCTGAACCAATTTCAGGTATGTCTTTATGTGCAGCAGTTCCACCAGAAGGATACTTTGAAGAAATCAGAAGAATTTGTGATAAATATGACGTTCTTCTAATCTGTGACGAAGTTATGACTGGATTAGGTAGAACTGGTAAAATGTTTGCTTACAAACACTTCAACATCGTACCAGATATCGTAACTATGGGTAAATCAATTTCAGGTGGATACTTCCCACTAGCAGCAGTTGGTATCACTCAAAAAGTATATGATGGTATGGCTGAAAAGAACGGAAACTTCCCTCCAGGATTCTCTTGGTCAGGTAACCCATTAGGCGCAGCAGTAAATATTGCCGTAATGAAATACTTAAAAGAACACAAATTAGTTGAAAATTGTGCAGCAATGGGAGATTATCTAAAAGAACAAGTTGAAAAGAGATTAGGATCTCACCCTACTGTTGGTGATGTAAGAGGTAAAGGTCTAATGATCGGTATCGAACTTGTTAAAGATAAGAAGACAAAAGAAAGCTTCCCTATCTCTGAAAAGGTTGCACCTAGAGTTCAAGAATATTGTATCGAAGAATTAGATATGCTTATTGAAGCTAGTCAAGGTTGTAACAAAGGACAAGCTGGAGATGCTCTTCTATTATCACCTGCTTTTGTTATCACAAAAGAACAAATTGATGAAATGATTACTAGAGTAGATAAAGCGCTTACAGCTATCGAAAAAGAATTAGGAATGTAATTGATTACATGAATTAGGACTTAATGAATTAATATCATAAAAATATAATATTATATAAGTTGAGAAGTACAAAAGGTACTATTGAAAATATGGAGGTATAACAATATGTTAAGAAACGCATTACCAAAAGTTAATACAGCTCTTCCAGGACCTAAAGCGAAAGCAGTTTTAGATAGAAGAGCAGCAGCAGTTCCAAATGGAATTAAAAGTGCATATCCTTGCGTAATTGCAAGAGGTGAAGGTGCTATGATGGAAGACGTTGATGGAAACGTATTCCTAGATTGGATTGGTGGAGTAGGTGTATTAAATATTGGTTACTCTCACCCAGAATTAATTGCAGCAGTGAAAGATCAAGCTGATAAATTTTTCCACTCAATGTTCAACATCACTACTCACGAAGGTTATGTTGCATTAGCAGAAAAAATGAATGAATTAGCACCAGTTAAAGGTAAAGAAAGAAAAACAATGTTTGTTTGCTCTGGTTCAGAAGCAGATGAAAATGCTGTTAAAATCGCTAGAAACTACACTGGTAGACCAAACGTTATCGTATTTACAGGAGCGTTCCACGGAAGAACTTTACTTACTATGAATATGACAGCGAAAAAAGCATATGCAGTAGGAATGGGACCTTTCCCTGATGGTGTTTACAGAGCAGAATTCCCTAACCTATACAGAGCACCAGGTAACATGAGCGAAAAAGAAGCAATCGATTATTATGTAGGAAAATTAGAAGAAGTATTTGTGAATGCTACTCCTAAAGAATCTTGTGCAGCTATCGTATTTGAACCAGTTCAAGGGGAAGGTGGATTTATTCCAGCACCAATCGAATGGGTTAAAGCAGTAAGAAAAATCTGTGATGAAAACGGTATCCTTATGGTTTGCGACGAAGTACAGTGTGGTTGGGCTAGATCTGGTAAAATGTTTGCTTCTGAATACTTTGCAGAAGCAGGAGCAGCACCTGATATTATGACAACAGCAAAATCAATTGCTGGTGGTCTTCCAATTTCTGCTGTAACAACAAGCAAAGAAATCATGGATTCTGTAACAGCTGGTACTATCGGTGGTACTTATGGTGCAAATGCTCTTTCTGCAGCATCTGCATTAGCACTTATCGATGTAATGAAGAAAGAAGATTATCCTGCAAAAGCTAGACACATCTCTGAAAAAGCATTCAAAGCATTCAACGCTTGGCAAGAAAAATATGAAATTATCGGTAATGTAAGAGGTATGGGTGCTATGATCGGTATCGAATTCGTTAAAGATAAAGCATCAAAAGAACCAAATGCAGCAGTAGTACCTACTATTGTTCAAGAAGCTCTTAAAAAAGGTCTTATGCTTGAACCAGCAGGAACTTATGGCAACGTAATCAGATTCCTTTGCCCTCTTTGCGTAACAGATGAACAGTTAGATGCTGGGTTAGAAATCTTTGAAGATGTTATTAAAGCTCTATAATTAATTAACTATAAATTTATTTAATTTAATGTATTGTTGGAGAGTGTGAAAAATCCACACTCTCCATAATAAGAAGGAGGTTTTATTATGGGAATGACAGGAAAAGAGTATATTGAAAGTCTTAGAAAATTAAAAACAAGAGTGTATATGTTTGGTGAAAAAATTGATAATTGGGTAGATCATCCAATCATCAGACCATCAATCAATTGTGTGGCAATGACTTATGAATTAGCTACAAAACCAGAATATCAAGATTTGATGACTGCAAAATCAAATTTAACAGGAAAAACTGTAAATAGATTTTCACACTTACATCAAAACACTGATGACCTTAGAAAAAAAGT
>PDWI01008840.1_pt1 | contig 11747 bp, 13 predicted proteins | sample 1430891 | NCBI WGS metagenome assembly PDWI01 (sample SAMN01162508, study PRJNA174530) | Oral metagenome, whole genome shotgun sequencing project. | biome: Marine environment; feature: Marine mammal; material: Swab sample of the gingival sulcus; isolation source: swab sample of gingival sulcus...
ACATCTGTAAGGCAAATAAGCATGTCTGCTTCTATCAGATTGGTGATCAAGGCGGCAAGATTATCATTATCGCCAAAACGTAATTCTTCTACCGAAACCGTATCATTCTCATTGATTATCGGAATAACGCCAAATCGAAGCAAGGTAAGCAAGGTATTACGGATATTGAGATAACGATCCCTGTTTGCCAGATCATCATGGGTCAGCAGCACCTGGGCAATTTGCTTTGCATTTCTTCCAAATGCCTTGTCATATTTTTCCATCAGACAGCTCTGTCCGATTGCAGCCAGAGCCTGCTTTTCCTTTATTCCATGCACCGGGAAACGATCCAGATGAATCTTTTTTTTACCAGCGGCAACCGCACCTGAAGATACAAGAAGAACTTCTCGTCCACTCTCCTGCAAAAATGACAATTCATCTGCCAGATTGTCAACAACCCGCTGATCGACACCATCCTCATCGGTAAGAACCGCACTACCTACTTTGACAACAATACGTCTTGCCTTATCAAAGAGTGTCTGACGGTAATACAGACCTTCTTCAAGTCCCATGTCAATGGTCATCAGGCTCCTCCTGCTTCTCTTTTAAACCATGTAACACATCTTCAAGCAAATCTTTCAAAGCTTCAATATTGTCACCGTTCTCGCAGGAAACCGCAATAACTGTTTCACACTTTTGTTTAAATTCTTCAACAAATTCATCGACCATTTCATGGTCAACCAGATCAGTTTTGGTCAAGACTATGACTCGGTAACGGCTGCCAAGCTCAGCTTTATAAAGATTTAATTCACGCTCAATATTTTGGTAATTGTCAAAAAGATGGTCGTCGGAGCAGTCCACAACATGGAGCAGTACTCTTGTTCTTTCAACATGTCGCAGGAATTTATGACCAAGCCCCACCCCATCAGCGGCACCTTTTACCAGCCCAGGGATATCGGCAATAATACATGGTTCATCGTATTTGAAATGCAAGACACCAAGCTGCGGTTCAAGGGTGGTAAACGGGTAATCGGCCACCTTGGGATTGGCTGCAGAGAGTTTGGACAGTAATGTTGATTTCCCGGCATTTGGCATACCGACCAGTCCAATGTCAGCAATTAATTTCAGTTCAATCCGTAACCAACGCTCAACACCAGGTTTCCCCTTGGTGGCAATCCTTGGTGTTCGATTAGATCCTGAAGAAAAGTGACTGTTGCCCAGTCCTCCCTTACCGCCTTTCGCCGCGATAAAAACATCTCCTTCGTTATGCAAATCAGCAAGGACTTCATTGGTTTCGTCATCTTTGATTATTGACCCTACAGGCACAATCATTTCGCAGTTTTTCCCATTTCGACCGTGCATGTCCTTGCCCTGACCATGCATTCCCCGTTCGGCCTTGAAATGTGATCTGAATTTAAAATCAATCAGAGAATGCAAGGTGGAAGAAGCGGTAATTATTACATCCCCTCCCTTTCCTCCATCGCCGCCATTAGGACCACCTTTCGGAACGTATTTTTCCCGTCTGAAACTGACGCAACCATTGCCGCCATCCCCGGCTTTTACAAAAAACTTAGCTTCATCAACAAAGGACATTCTTACCCCGTACAGTGTTATATCCAAAAAAAAACTCGACCACTAACAGGATAGTGGTCGAGTTACTTACTCCTGTGACTTTCATGATCACAGGATATCTTCCAAGCGGCAATCAATCGGCAGGATAAATGCTGACTCTTTTCTTTTTCTTGCCAAATTCCTCATATGTTACAACACCATCAACTTTGGCAAAGAGAGTATAATCTCTACCACAACCTACATTAGTTCCAGGGTGAATTTTCGTTCCTAATTGACGAACGAGAATGGAACCTGCTTTTACAGTTTGTCCGCCAAAACGTTTCACTCCACGTCGTTGTCCAATACTGTCGCGACCGTTTCGCGAACTACCACCAGCTTTTTTATGTGCCATTTCCTTTAACTCCTTCTATAAACGGTGTTCCGTAACCAGGATTAAACCGTAATTTGCTCTATAGTTAAACCAGTATACGCCTGCCTGTGACCACGCTTTAAGCGGTAACCTTTTCTTCTTTTTCTTTTGAAAACAACTACTTTTTTTGCCTTACCCTGCTCAGAGATTTTGGCAACAACCTTGGCGTTTTCCAAAACCGGCTTACCGATTTTTATATCCTCGCCTTCAACCACCATGAGAACATCATCAAGATCGACAGTATCGCCGACATTCCCATCCAGTTTTTCTACACGCAGACGATCTCCACTTGTCACTTGATATTGTTTTCCACCAGTTCGAACAATGGCATACATTATATAGACCTCATAAAATAAGTGTTATTAATTTTCGCAGAACATTTTTAGAACATGTCAATATATCTTTTTAAGCAAACATGTCAACAATTTTAAAGCAATTACCATGAAAAAAAAACAATAAAAAAAGGGCGGCAGTAAATGGTACTGCCGCCCTGAAACTTAAAAATACTTATATTTCAGCTTTCATAGCCAAGACGGGCGTTCTCACGTTCCTTTCGGATTTGACAGGCCTTTTCAAATGCAGCCTTTTTCCCGTGTTTATTAATTGAGACAGAGGTCTTCCCCTGTTTTCCCAGCTCATTGACCCAGCTAACCTCATATCGGTTGAGTTTGGTATTCAATCTTACGCCAACCACCCCGGTAACCGAGTTGCTGACAGTTACTATGTGTTTATTTGTTCGAACCTTTCCAAGTTTTTTCTCAGTTTTATCCCGCCAGCTGATTGCTGATAACAAACTTGAATAACGTCCGCCACATTTTTTGTCAGAAAAAAATTTTGAATGGGTTTTCCCAAGATACCTGACGCGAACATACCAACCATGGGTTCTCTTGGATTCCTGATCAATTCGAGCAATATCTTTATGCTTTTCAAGCAGCAGTTTATGCTGTTTTCTTTCTTCCATCTTATATCCTCATTCACGTCTTGCCCCATATCCAAAGTTACAGGAGCATGACAGACATGTATTGTTTTTTCACTATTTAACAAGTATAACTCTTTAAAAGAGTAAGGATTCGTTATGGAAAGTCAATCTTTTTTAGCCCTTACCGTTCGCTATTGCCTGAACACTCTCTATTTACAAATAATTCCCCAAACCCATAATCTGATAGAAAATGCAACAAAAAGAACATGACATTGACAAACTTGCAGGAATCATCAAAACACTGCGCGGCAAAAACGGCTGCCCGTGGGATAAAAAACAAACAACCAATTCACTCATTAAACATTTAAGAGAAGAAACAGAGGAGCTTATCGCTGGTATCAACAATCAGGACACGAATAACGTCTGTGAAGAACTTGGTGACCTGACATATCTCATATTGATGATCACCGAGATCCACACAGAACGAGGTGATTTCACCTTTTCCGATGTGGTAAAAGGTATCTCTGACAAACTCGTCCGTCGTCATCCTCACGTCTTTGCTGATGCAGTTGTTAAAGATGAGCAAGACCTGCAAAAACAGTGGGCGGCAATCAAGCAGGCTGAAAAAGCGAAAAAATAGGTTTTGACACCACTCTTAATCTTTTGTATAAGAAAAGGTTTGCTGGCACTCGTTGTGCCAGCTGTTTTCTGTCATCGCGGAAAACAATGATATTTTACAGGCATATGCTTGGGAAACCAGGCATCCTCTTCGCTCTCTGCACACGAGCAAAGCAAGCGAGGGCCACCAACCGGGAGTAATCCCACAATAATGTCCGTGAGGAGGATTTTATGAGAAGGTATGAAACGATCTACATTCTTCGCCCTAATCTAGGCGAAAATGAGATCACCAAAGTCATTGAAAGCACCAATCAAATAATCACCGATGTTGATGGTTCTATCATCACCCTTGACAGGTGGGGCATCAGAAAGCTCGCCTATCTGATCAAAAAGGAAGCTCAAGGTTACTATGTATTTTGTGACTATGCTGCTACTCCGGAAGCTGTTTCAGAAATCGAACGAAAATTCAGAATTGATGATTCGGTACTCAAATATATGACCGTGAAACTCGCTGACGCGATCTCCGCCGACGAAATTTCAGAAGCAACAGCAGAGGCGCAGGCAAAAAAGGCTGCAGCAGACAAGGCTGAGGCCGAAAAAGAAGAGGCAAAAGAAGAAGCCCAGGCTGAAACAGAAGTCGTTGAAGAAAGTGAGGCCGAGGCAGAGTAAGACCTGGCGCGTCAGGATCAAACGATTAATCAGAAGAACATATAGTATTGGAGTTTAAGAATGGCTCAAAGACCACAAAAAAAACTTTTTACCAGAAAAAAAGTATGTCGTTTCTGTGTAGATAAGGAAATCAGTATTGATTACAAAGATGTAAAAACCTTACGCAATTTTGTCACCGAACGGGGCAAGATTATTCCTCGTAGAATAATCGGCACCTGCGCCACCCATCAGCGCCATCTTTGTGAAGCTGTAAAAAGGGCAAGACAGATCGCCCTGCTCCCTTATTCGGGATCGACTCAGGATAACCGATAAATGCGAGTGTGATGGACACGGGAAAGCGGCAGCTCGAACTTGGGGAAATTTTCAGGAGCATCTTCCTTGTTTCTTTTGCCTTTGTTTTGCCCTGCCTTGACATCCCCCTCTACGGGTTGATCAGCCTGTTTGTCCCTCTGCTGCCGTTTATTTATCTTTACAGGTTTGGTTGGAATGTAGGGAACAAACTGCTCATAACCGGATTTATCCTGGCATTATCGTTCAGTTTTGCAATTGACTCCCTGCAGTCCATATTATTTACATTAACCCTCATTCCTCTTGGATATGTAATAGCACACTCTTCACGCAGGAATGAGACACCGGTTCTGGCCGGGACAAAAGGAATAATAGTACAGAGTATTGTTTGGTTGATCTACGGATATGCAATTTTTGTAATAAGTGGGAAATCCATTTACACTGAAATCCTGCAATCCTCTTTAGCGGCTTTCGATCATGTGATACTCTCATACAGAACAAACGAGGCAATTGCCCCGGAAACACTGATTAGAATTGAGCAGGTTTTCTCCATGTTCAAAACGGTATTTCCGACCATATTACCCTCGTTTTTTGCCAGCAGTTTATTGATGGTCGTTTTTTTCACCATGGTTGGCGGAAATTTCGTGTTATCGCGCATGCAAATACCAGCACCATGGTCGCCATTTAAAACCTGGCAACTTCCAGACAAAACCATCTGGATAGCAATCGCTGCTGGACTATTAACCCTGACTGATGTCAGCCCGTACAGAACGATTGGCATTAATTTTTTGATTGTTTTTGCCGTGCTTTTTGCTTTGCAGGGATTTTCCATTGTCGTTTATTTTATGAACAAATGGAAGGTGCCAATATTTTTTAAAGCAGTGTTATATATAACAATTCTTTTTCAATCGATTGGAACGGCAATATTGATTACCCTTGGAATTTCAAGTTTTTGGGTCGATTATCGAGGCAAGGCTATAAAAAAACAATCAGAAACTCAAAACGATGATATCCTATGACGCATAAGTCATACAATTTATAAGGAGTTAACCATGGAACTCATTCTCAAAGAAACAATTAACCCACTAGGGCAGGTCGGTGATGTGGTCACTGTTAAAGATGGGTATGGCAGAAATTACCTGCTCCCTCAAGGCAAGGCAGTTCTTGCAACCAAGGAAAACCTTGACGAGCTTGAAAAAAACAGAGCAGAAATCGCCGCTAAGCTTGCAGCGGAAACAGCAGCAGCCGAAGAAATTGCCAAGAAAATTTCCGGAGCAGTTATCACCATCGAACAGTTGGCAGGTGACGATGAGCGACTGTTTGGGTCTGTTACCAGTGGTGATGTTGCCGCCTCGATTTCAGAGCTTACTGAAATCGAAATGGACAAGCGACAGGTCGTTCTCACTGATCCAATCAAGGCGCTTGGTGAATATGACATTACAGTGAAGGTTGGTTTTAACGTAACTACTACAGTCAAAGTAGTTGTATCCAAAAAAGAAAAATAAGACTGTAATCCATTTTTAGTTTTACCAGAGCAACATCTTGTTGTTTTTAAATGCTCATTGTTGTACTGATAACACACCTTGATTTTTCAGGGTGTGTTTTTTTTTAAGGTTCGAATCTACAATTTTACTGAACCTTGAGTTTTTTTATTTATTTCCCTGTGTGACTGATGAACCCTGATATTCCATATCCTGAACATCCGCAAGAGCCGATAAAACGTATGCCGCCTCAAAACTATGAGGCAGAGCAATCTGTTCTTGGTTCTCTTCTTTTAAATAATCAAAACTTCGGATTGGTACTTGAGGTACTAAAACCTGCTGATTTCTATAACCACTCCCACCAGATTATTTTTGAGTCACTGATCGATCTTTTTCATAAAAATGAAGCCCAGGATCTAATAACAGTCACCAATGATTTAAACGATAAAAATTTATTGGATAAGGTTGGTGGTGCGGCATATCTTGCAACCTTGACCTCAATTGTTCCGGTTACTTCAAATGTTACAAGTTATGCCAAAATAATCAGGGAAAAATCAATTTTACGCAGTCTTATTAAAGTCAACTCTGACATTGCAAATCGCTGTTATGAAGAGCAAGGCGATATCAATGTACTGGTGGATGATGCTGAACAGGCAATCTTTGATATAACCGGCAACAGAAGCGGGCAGAAGTTTACTGCGGTCAATAAAATTGTTCCGGGTGCTTTCAAAAAAATTGAAGAACTTTTCAAACGAAAGGAGCTGATTACCGGCGTTCCAACCGGGTATAAAGAATTTGATAAAATGACAGCCGGGCTTCAACCTTCCGATCTCATTATTCTGGCAGCCCGCCCATCCATGGGAAAGACTTCATTTGCGATGAATATTGCCCAGAATGCCGCAATTGAAGAAAAAATCGGGGTGGCTGTTTTTAGCCTTGAAATGTCAAAAGAACAATTGGTCATGCGTCTATTGAGTTCGGTTGGTCGAATCGATTCCCAACGAATCAGAACCGGTAGACTCCAGGATAAAGATTGGCCCAATTTATCAAGAGCGGTTGGAATATTGACTGAAGCTCCGATATATATAGACGACACCCCGGCACTTTCCGTGCTCGACATGAGAGCGAAGGTACGACGTCTTTCTGCCCAGTATGATATTGGACTTATAATAGTCGACTATCTGCAACTGATGCGCGGTCGATCCACTGAAAACCGTACCCAGGAAATCAGTGATATCTCCAGATCATTAAAAGCTCTTGCCAAGGAACATAATGTTCCGGTTATCGCTCTTTCCCAGCTCAATCGTGGGCTTGAAAGCAGAACGGACAAGCGACCAATGATGTCAGACCTTCGGGAATCGGGCGCAATTGAACAGGACGCCGATGTTATTACCTTTATTTACAGGGATGAGGTGTACAATAAAAACGAAGATAACCCGAATCAGAGAATGGCCGAAATCATTATTGGCAAACAGCGGAATGGGCCAATAGGAATGACAAAGCTGACATTTATAAAAGAGTTTACAATTTTTGAAAACTACTCAAGCATGGACGAACCAGACTATATAGAAAAATAGTCTGTCATTTTATTCGCAGCATAAAGGAACAGACATGAACAACAATACACCAGACCAATACTACGACTTCAAGGCGATTGAGAAAAAATGGCAAACCAGATGGTTAACTGAAAAATCGTACAAGGTTGTCGAGGATGACTCCAAACAGAAATATTATGTATTGGAAATGTTCCCCTATCCTTCCGGGAAAATTCATATGGGTCATGTGAGAAATTATACCATTGGTGATGTTGTAGCCCGCTACAAACGACTTAGAGGCTTTAATGTTCTTCACCCAATGGGTTGGGACGCCTTTGGTCTACCCGCTGAAAATGCGGCGATAAAAAATAATTCTCATCCCGCCAAATGGACCTACGACAACATAGACTATATGCGTAACCAACTGCAGCAACTTGGTCTCAGCTACGATTGGGATCGCGAAGTTGCCACCTGTAATCCCAAATATTATAAGTGGGAACAGAAACTATTTACTGAAATGTACAAAAAAGGTCTGATCTATCAAAAGGTCACCACAGTGAACTGGTGTGAGTCATGTCAGACTGTCCTTGCCAATGAGCAGGTAATCGAAGGTGCATGCTGGAGATGCGACCAGCCAGTTCTCCCCAAGGAAATGAACGGCTGGTTTTTCAAGATAACCGCCTATGTGGAAGAACTGCTTCAAGACCTGGATAAATTGAGCGGCTGGCCTGAGAAGGTGGTCACCATGCAACGGAACTGGATTGGAAAATCCACCGGTCTGGCATGTGATTTTAAACTGGATGGCATTGATGAAAAAATTTCTATTTTTACCACCCGCCCGGATACTATTTTCGGTGTGACCTTTATGTCAATTGCCCCTGAACACCCTCTTCTTCCGGTTTTGGTTGAAAATACAGAAACCCGAGAAGAAGTTCTCGCTTTTGCCAAAGAGATCATGATCGAAAAGCAGCAGCAAGCCCACGGTGAAGAGACTGCTAAAAAAGGGATCTTTACCGGAAGATATTGCATCAACCCGTTTAACGGTGACAGGGTTCCGATCTATGTTGCCAATTTTGTCCTGATGGAATACGGAACCGGTGCGGTCATGGCAGTTCCAGCTCATGATCAAAGGGATTTCGAATTTGCCCGGGAATACAATCTGCCTGTGAAGCCGGTAGTTATTCCAGATGGCGTACAGCTTACCCCCGAAAATATGGAAGAGGCATCCACCGTTCCTGGAAAACTGTTTGATTCAGGACAATTTACAGGTCTTGACTCAGAATCTGCCAAACAACAGATCATTGACTTCTCTAAAAAAGAAGGTTTTGGCGATGCGCATATCACCTACCGGCTGCGCGACTGGGGCATTTCCCGCCAGCGATATTGGGGTGCTCCTATTCCGATGATCTCATGCGACTCCTGCGGAACAGTACCTGAAAAGGAAGAAAACCTGCCCGTAACCCTGCCCCAGGACGACGATCTCAACAGCAGCGTCTGCGCCCCGTTGCACCAGAGAGAATCGTTTATCAACACCACCTGTCCTCAGTGTGGAAAGCCGGCAAAAAGAGAAACTGATACCATGGACACCTTTGTTGAATCATCCTGGTATTTTGCCAGATATACAAGCGCCAGAAATCAAGAGGCAATTGTTGATCCTCACGCCGCAAAATACTGGCTGGCGGTAGACCAGTACATCGGCGGAGTGGAACACGCCATATTGCACCTTCTCTATTCACGTTTTTTTGTCAAAGTTCTTCGTGATCTTGGCTATCTGGAAATCGATGAACCATTTATCAATCTTTTAACCCAGGGCATGGTAATAAAAGACGGTAGCAAGATGTCCAAATCCAAAGGCAATGTGGTAGACCCCAACGATCTGATCCAGGAATTTGGCGCGGACACGGTCAGGTTGTTCAGCCTGTTTGCCGCGCCACCTGAAAGGGATCTGGAATGGAATGTCAAAGGGGTTGAAGGATCATCACGTTTTCTCAACAGAATTTATCGTTTTGGAGTGAGCCACAAGGCAATAATCGCCACCGACGATCAGGATATGTCCGAGCTGAACACTATCAGCAGGGACGTGCATCGCAAGACCCATCAAACCATTAAACGAGTGACAGAAAACATTGAAAACAACTTCCATTTTAACACTGCCATTTCAGCAGTCATGGAGTTGTTCAACCTGCTCTCCTCTTCCATGGACAAGACTCCGGAAGATGTTGCCCCCGGCGTTGTACGGGAGGCATTTAACACCATGGTTATTCTTCTTTCGCCGATGGTGCCCCATTTTGCAAACGAGATGTGGGTAGTTACCGGCAACAACGGCTCGGTTGAAGACCAAAGTTGGCCAATATACGACCAGGAAGCAGCAAAAGAGGATATGCTCACCATTGTTTTACAGGTAAACGGTAAGGTTCGTGGCAGATTAAATGTACCGGCCGATATTGATGATGAGGAATTGAAGTTGCAAGCACTCAAAGATCCCGGTGTCATTAAATTCACCGAAGGCAAGGAAATAAAAAAGACTTTTGTTATCAAGAAGAAGCTTGTTAATATTGTGGTTTGATACTACAATGTTTGTCCACCGCGATGCTATGTGCAACAATAATAACCATTGAGGAGAGTTCCCGTTGAAAACGCTTAAGTACCTTCTACCATTTCTTTTGGTCACCCTGGTCACGCTCAACAGTTGTGGATACCGTAACCCAAACGTGTATACCGGGGCGGAGAAATCCATTTATATAAGTAACTGGAAAAACAGAACCAATGTTTTAAGTCTTGATATGGATATATATCAGGAACTTACCAGATGGTTTCAAAAATCAGAAGGATTGAACATAACAAAAAACAGAGATGAGGCTGATATTATTCTTGCCGGAGAAATTGTCTCCATAGATTTACCAAGTCTTGCCTATGGTAAAAAACAGGCGGCAACCGAAGTCAAATTGCAGCTCAAGATTCGATACATTATGAAGGATGTTAAAACCGGCAAAACCCTCATTGAAGTCCCCATCGAAACCTGGACAGAGCAATACCTGACCGGCAGCAGCTTTTCAGAAACCAAGGATAACGAGAAAAAGTCCTTAGATGAAATTGTAAAAAATCTTTGTCAAAAAATATACAGAGTGGCGGTTGGAGAACTGTCCAAAATATAACCTTTTTTCAATTTTCATATCGTAACGGGTCTCCGTCAGGAGGCTCGTTTTTTTTATGCAAATCAAGAATCTGGTATTAGATAGTCCCTTTATCCTCGCACCTCTTGCCGGATATACCGATTTACCATTCAGACTGGTCTGCCGAAAATTTGGTGCAGGTCTGTGCGTATCTGAAATGATCAGCTGCCACGGCTTATTCTATAACCAGCCCAAAACCCTGGCAATGCTTGCTTCTGCCGATGAAGAAAGGCCGGTATCTTTCCAGCTTTTTGGCGCAGAACCTGAAATCATGGGCAAGGCAGCTTCGATCATGTCCTCTCACCATCCTGATATCATAGACATTAATATGGGATGTCCTGTGAAAAAGGTTACCAAAAAAGGCGCCGGTGCAGCTCTTATGGCAACCCCTGACCTTGCCAGGACAATCGTACGTGAAGTGGTAAAAAATGCCTCCTGCCCGGTAACCGTAAAGTTCAGGACAGGAGTCAATGCAGAAGAGCTGACCGCCGTTGACTTTGGAAAAATGGCAGAAGAGGCAGGTGCTGCCGCCGTAACAGTTCACGGCAGAACCTGGGCGCAAGGCTTTACCGGGACGGCAAACTGGGAAATTATTGCCCAGGTCAAAGAAGCTCTTTCCATTCCTGTTATTGGTAACGGCGATATTATCACCCACCAGCAAGGGCTGAAACTAATGGCAGATACCGGCTGTGACGGCGTGATGATCGGCAGAGGAGCTCTTGGCAATCCCTGGATTTTCTCAAATAGCCCACCACCTGAAAGAATTGAGGAAATCATCCCTGCCGCTCTTCTACATCTTGAATATATGGAACAATACCTGCCGGTAAACAAGATGCTCGGTTGCCTGAAAAGTCATATAGGCAAGTATTTTAGAAACATTAAAGGTTGCGCGAACATGCGAAAGGCAGTTTTCGAATGCCAGGATTTTTCTGCCCTCAAAGAACTGGTCGGAAAATACTCTTCCACTGACCAGACGGACGAAAAATAAGCATCACCCTGATCACTTGTTATACTGGAGCAAATATGAATGATTCAAAGAATGATTTTTGGTTCCCTAAAATGAAGATTGGCATTGGATGGGGGTTACCAATCACATGGCAAGGA
>PDWI01008842.1_pt1 | contig 11744 bp, 12 predicted proteins | sample 1430891 | NCBI WGS metagenome assembly PDWI01 (sample SAMN01162508, study PRJNA174530) | Oral metagenome, whole genome shotgun sequencing project. | biome: Marine environment; feature: Marine mammal; material: Swab sample of the gingival sulcus; isolation source: swab sample of gingival sulcus...
ACTTCACTATGAAATTTCAAAATAACTCCAAACTAGGTATAATTCTTTTCAAAAATAACACAAGCAAGCAATCAGGCTCATTATAGCATTCATTGCTCCCTTAAAATCCATCTCTAAACTATGGTCTTTATATTTTTATCACCATTAGCAAAAGCCTCAATCGTGTTAAAAGTCTATTTATTTGTTATATTATATAACTAAAACATTACTTTATATCTATATGTAAAATATTAAAATAACATTTCATCAAGCATCAATACAAAAAAATTACACCTACTTCGAATTTTAAATGCAAGTTTTTTAAAATTAAATACTCTTTGTAAACAAAAATTAAATTTATTTTGGTATAATCTTCGTTTGCTTAATGCAATTATAAACGTAATTATAAATAAAAGGATGTAAAATGTCAAGAAAGTGCGCACTAACAGGCAAAGGCCCTATGGTTGGAAACAACGTAAGCCACGCTCACAATAAAACAAAAAGAAGATTTTTACCAAATCTTAGAACAGTTCGTATTACACTAGAAGATGGAACAACTAAAAAAGTTAAGGTTGCAGCATCAACTCTTAGAACTCTTAAGAAAAACTCTTAAACAGCAGTAAGCGAGGAAAGCCAACATGAAGGTTGGAAAGAAAATTGCAAATTTCCTCAACTGGGAGCGAAGAGCAAGCCCAGATATAAACCTCAACGACGACCTGTATGAGCAGTTAAAGCCCTTTAGATTTCCCCTCATTGCCATTGTTTTAATGATAATGCTAGGGGGTCTTGGCTATGTCATCATAGATGACTTTACTCTCATGGAAGGCATCTACCAAGCAAGTATCACTTTTACCACAGTAGGATTTACCGAAGTCAATAAGATTTCCGATGCAGGAAGAATATTTACCATAACTCTTATCATACTAGGTTTTGGAGTTTTTTCATTTTCCATCGGTATTCTAGTTGAAACCCTAAGAGATGGTGAACTTGTGCGAATCATAAAGGAAAGAAAAATGCTCTATAAAATCGCAAGACTCAAAAATCATTATGTCATTTGCTATCACAATGAATTTACCATTCAGCTAGCTAAACACTTCAGAGAAAGCCATGTGCCATTTGTAGTTGTGGATCCGGGCGAAAATATACTAGAACTCGCTCAAAAATACCGCTATCCCTATGTGCTAAAAGAAGACCCTCACACAGAAGCAGCTTTGCTAAAAAGCCACTTTTCAAGCGCAAAAGGCATGATAACTCTTAGTAAAAACGTAGCAGACAATATAGCACAAATTGCCTCAGCAAGACTTTTTGAAAAGGAACTTGGAAGACGGGCTTATTTTATCATGGCAAATGCAGATAAAGAAAGTGATGTGGAAAAACTTAAAAAACTTGGAGCTGATAGTGTAATATCGCCTTCAAAACTCTTAGCACAACGCATGAGTATGATAAGTTTACGTCCTGACATGCAAAATGTTTTTGAAAATATTTTATACAAAAGAGATACTCCTATCTCCCTTGAACAAGTTAAGATACCTGACTACTCATGGATGCGATTTAAAAAATTAAAAGAAGCTCACCTAAGAGATATTACAAATGTTAGTATTGTAGGCATAAAAGACAATAAAGGCAAATTTCAACCCATGCCAAAGGGAGATGTTCTTATAGGAACTGGCTACACTCTACTTCTCATAGGCACATCTGAAGGTATAGCTGACAGTAAAAGAATTATACGTAAAAAATATAAACCTGAGGAGCTAAAATATGTTTAAGATAAGCCGAGTAGATGGAGGGCTTGAAAACGTAGAAGGTTTCTTCTTTGATGGGATAAACACGGGCATAAAAACTAACTCTATAGGTGAAGAGATGGATGGTGATCTTGCATTTATTAGAAGTGAAGAGCCTTGTGAAATAGAAGCTTTATTTACTACAAATTCTTTTTTAGCAGCTCCTATAAGGCATTTTAAAGAATATGACCACGACTTTAAAACCAACTTTGTGCTTATAAACTCCAAAAATGCAAATGCCCTAACAGGTCAAAGGGGTATAGATGACATAAGAGAGATACTATCTCACATACCAAATGCCATACACCCCATCATGAGCTCAACAGGAGTCATTGGGTATCCGCTAGATAAAGAAAAAATCATAAATGGCATAATTAGATTTGATTTAAATGCAAAAAACTCAGACAATACAGCTAGAGCCATACTTACTACAGATAGGTTTAAAAAAGAGATTTGCTTAAAGGTTGAAGTAGATGGAGCTGAACCTTTTCATATAGCCGCTATTTGTAAAGGCGCTGGTATGATAGAGCCAAGTATGGCAACCATGCTGTGTTTTATACTTACTGACGCTACGATTCCTAAAAACGATATGCGCGAATTGCTCATATCAGCCAATGAAAAAACCTTTAACGCCATAAGCGTAGATGGAGACACTTCAACCAATGATACCTTGATGCTTATGAGTAGCCAAAAAAGCAATTCTTACAACAAAGAAGCATTTAAAAAAGCCCTTGAAGAACTTATGCTCGATTTGGCTAAAAAGGTAGTACAAGATGGAGAAGGAAGCAATAAATTAGTTAGCTTTTATATCAAAGGCGCAAAACACAATGACGAAGCTAAAAAAGCTGCAAAAGCACTAGCAAATTCACTTTTAGTAAAAACCGCTATATTTGGAGAAGACCCTAACTGGGGAAGAATAGCTTCAACTATTGGAGCTAGCGGTGTCACTTGTAGAGAAGATGAGTTAAAAATATACTATGATGATTTGCTTATATACAGTAAAGATACTCCAATATTAACAAAACAAACCGAAGAGCAAGCTATAAAAATAATGCAACAATCAAGCTATACCATAACTTGCGATTTAGCTATGGCAAATGGAGAATTTACAGCTTATGGATGTGATTTAGGTTATGAGTATGTCAAGATAAACGCTGATTATAGAACATAAGCGCTAAACTAAACACTCATCAATACTTTTTAAAGCTCCGGCTATAGCGTGTATTTTAGTTGTATCGTATAGCTTTACAGCTGTATCTTTTTGTCCTATAAGCATACCAATTTCCGTACAGCCTAGTATTATCCCTTGTGCACCATTTTGACTTAAAGTATCCACAATACGCAAATACTCTTTTTTCGAGCTGTTGTTTATATTGCCAACACACAACTCTTTATAAATTATATCATGGACAATCTTTCTATCATTGTGATTTGGAACTATCACCTCGATGTCAAACTTTTCACTTATACGATTTTTATAAAAGTCTTGCTCCATAGTAAATCTTGTGCCAAGCAAGGCTACTTTTTTGATATTATCCTTTTTAAGCTTAAAAGCTGTGGCGTCTGCGATGTGTAAAACAGGTATATGAATATGTTTTTCAATGCTAGGAAGAACTTTATGCATAGTGTTTGTACATATCATTAAAAAATCTGCTCCTGCATTTTGCAAGTTTTTACAAGCACGAGCTAAGATTTCGCCTGCCTTCTCCCACTCCCCTGCAATTTGCAATCTCTCAATCTCTTCAAAATTTACGCTATACAAAACCAACTTTGCACTATTAAGACCACCGAGTTTTGATTTTATAGTTTCATTGATAATCTTATAATACAAGGCTGAACTTTCCCAGCTCATTCCCCCAAGTAAACCAATAGTCCTCAAAGTCCCTCCTTATGATTTCCCCCTATTTTTCTAAGTTTTATACCTTTTTACCAAAGACTCTTATCACTAAAAATGTAACAAAAAATCCAAGTGGCAAGGTTAACCACACAGAAAGATTAAATGCTACTGGCAAGTAACCAGCAAATACAGCTATAGCGCCTACTGTTATAGCATAAAAAATCTGTGTTGAGACGTGGTCTATGTGATTACATCCTGAACCCATAGAAGATAGTATAGTGGTATCTGAGATTGGCGAACAATGGTCACCAAAGATAGCACCCGTTAAAACAGCACCTATGTTCATAATCATATACTCGTGCAATCCTCCATCTACTAAACCGTTTGAGCCACCTACTGCATAAGCTAAAGGTATAGCAAGAGGCATAAGTATGCCCATGGTTCCATAAGAAGTTCCTGTGGAAAATGATATAAAAGAGCCAAGTATAAATATCACCGAAGGAAGTATATAGCTAGGCATTGAACCACTTAGCATATCTACTAGATACCTTGAAGTACCAACCTCTTTTATAACTGAGCTTAAACTCCAAGCTAAAAGCAAGATAACTATAGTAACTATCATGGTTTTCCAGCCCTTAACCCAAACATTTATAGCTTCGCTTATGGTAAATATTTTTCTACAAACACCCATAAATATAGCAACTATAGTAGCAAATAAAGCCGCTTGAAAAAGCACAACTGAAGCGTCAGCTGCCCCAAAGGCTTCTCTAAAAAGGTTGCCATCTTTTTGAGCTTGTGTTACAGCTTCAGGAGACAGCGAGCTTAGTCCATTTAGATAAAAGCCAACCACAGAGGCTACTATTAGAACCAAAATAGGCACGATAGCATTTGACATCTTAAGTTCAATCCCCTCCTTTGCCTCAAGTGCCTCTTTTTCATCAGGGTCTTCTAAGGGCTCGCTTTTTGATAAAACACTTCCATTTTTCGCTCTTAACTGAGCTTTATACATTGGCCCAAAATCTCTACTCATAATAGCAGTTGCAACTACGAAAAATAGCATAAAAAGGTTATAAAATCTATATGGTATAGTTTCAACAAAAATACTAAAAGCATTTATATCTGTCATTTCTATGATTTTATATGAATCTTTTATAACGGATATCTCATATCCAACCCATGTAGAAATGATAGCAAGTCCGGCTATAGGAGCTGCTGTGGCGTCTATGATGAAAGCTAGTCTCTCGCGAGAAATTTTAAATCTATCAGTAACCGGCCTCATAACAGGTCCAACGATAAGGGCATTTGCGTAGTCATCAAAGAAAACAAATATGCCCATAAACCAGGTTGAAATCTGAGCCCACACTCCAGTTTTTGCTTTTTTTGCCAAATATTCAGCAACCGCCTTTGTTCCACCCATTCTTGTTATTAAAGCAACAACACCACCGATAGTAAGAACTTGAAGCATAATACCCGCATTCCAGGAATCAGCCATAGAGTTAATGATTCTCTCTGTTATGCCCACAATTGCCTTTATGATAGAAACAAAAATATTATCTTGCATGACAGCTAGCATAAAAGTTCCGCTAAAAACACCTATAAATAAAGACAATATTACGTCTTTGGTTATAAATGCCAAAGCTATAGCAACCAATGGTGGAATAAGAGTCCAAAAGCCAAAAAGTTCAGCATTTTTTTTCGCCACATCTTCGCCTGCAAATGCCGATACAGCAAAGAGTAACAATATAAATAGAGCTTTACGCATAATTACACCTTTTTATAATTTTAGGCTTTATTTTACTATTTTAAGCTTTAAATTAGCTTCTACTGCTTTTTTTTGGGTATTTATTTTAACAATAAGGCTCTATTTTACTCATCAAAAAATCAGTCTCAATATATTTTATTTGATGCAATATCTGCAACAAATATAAGACTAATATATTGCCAGCAATCTATTCTTCAATCCAAGCAAGTGATATATTAACTCCATATATATCTGCCCTTCTTGGCTTAATGGCGTATGTTGAGATAGGGTATTTATCTAAACTATACTCCTCATCAAGTTCTCCAATATCCTTAGCTAGCTCCTCTTTAAGTGCTTCTAATTGCTCATTTAAATATGCGATATTTTCCTCAACTCTTTTTACATCACCTCTCTCTTTAAATACCCCGCTAGCTTGGCGTATAGATGAGCTTGCCTTTGATATATTTGTTGCAGAAAATAATTTTCTACCAAATACAGCCCCAAGTATAGAAGCCCCTATACTTATAACTGAACTTGTAGTTTTTGAAAGCATGTCAGATTTTTCCTTATCTAGCTTCAGCATAGCGGAATCTAGCTTTTTTTCTAAGCCTGTATGTTTTTTTTCGTAAGCTTTTTTTATCTTCTCAGTCTTTTCCTCTTTTAACTCCTCTAAAGCATCTTTTACTCTAGCCATGAAACTCTCTTCGCTCTCATCAACGCTTGAGATTAATTTCAATTTTTTATTTGAAAATAGATTTAATCTTTTATTTTGGTATATATAATTTTTAAACTCTTTTTCTATACTATCTAAATCGCTCAAGCTATATGAGCCAAAACTTGAACCATCTCTTGGTTTTTTTAACTCTTGCATATTTTCAAATGGCTCCAATGTTTCAAAATCTAACTCTTCGCTATCAAGCGGTAAAATAAAATCATACTCTTTTTTTTCATCGACATTTTTACCAGTATTTACAAAATTAATCTCTGCTTTAAGGCGTAAAAATGGTGCTAAAATACTTTGTTTTGCCTCAGAATAATAAAAGAAATTTTCCTTTATGCCCAAAGAGTTAACTGGTTTTTTTAATTCGCTTTTTATCTCTTTTTTTGTCTTTGGTTTATTTTTTTTGTCTTTCATCAGCATAGCTATATTGTCTTTACTAAGCGGACCTTTAAGATATGAAAGAACCCATCTAGTACTAAACACCACGAGACTCTCTTCATGGATATTTTTTAGCAAAAAGTGTCGTTTTTTAATATTTGAAAGAAGTTTAAATATATCTTTTTTGCTATATTTACTTCCTTTTATACCCTCTAATCCATCTATCACACGTTCTTTATCTTGAGAAGTCTGAAGCCTTCCTATAAACCATGTACCTATATTTGAAAGTCCTTTATAGTCAAGGTCAACTGGATTTTGAGTACAAAGCACAACACCTACTCCATACGCCCTAGCCTGCTTAAGCAAAGTCATCATAGGTTGTTTTGATGGTGGATTTTGATTTGGCGGGAAAAAGCCAAATATTTCATCCATATATAAAAGCATTCTAAGCCTATCGCTTCCATCTTTTGACCTCATCCATTCAATAATCTTATTTAACAATAAGGATACAAAAAACATTCTTTGCTTGTCATTTAAGTGGGCGATAGAAAATATATTTACCCTAGTTTTTCCATCTTTAGTAAACAGCATATCAGCGATATTTAACTCCTCACCCTCCATCCAAGTTCTAAATGCCGGACTTGCTATGATTGAGTTTAGTTTCATGGCAAGTTTCACTCTTTCATCTTTTGGATAAAATTCCTCTAGGGCAAATATGCCTATCTTTTTAAAATTTGGACTAACTATACTCTCCACAAGACTCTCTAGGCTTACATTTTCTTTTTTTGCAAAACGTTTTAATAAAATATTACTCAACAGCACAAACTCTTTACTACTCTCGTCACATTTTATATCAGCTAGATTCAAAACACTAAACACGATAGAGCTAACATATATGTTTAAAAGCTCACTATCTTCTAAAACCTGTTCATTTGGGGCTTTAAACGTAGATATAAGTTTTACACCAACTCCTGCACTTGAAGCGGGGGTATAAATAGTAAAATCAGAGTTTTTTCTTAGTTTCTCAACCCTGTTTAACTCTTGACCTGAGCTTTGTATGCCTTCCCTCCAAGTCTTAGAGATATTTTGTGCCATCTGTTCTACGCTAAGACCTTTTTCTTCGGCACTCTTAGTATCTATCCAAGGTTCAAAATCCTTTGCTTTCATGTCAGGAAAGGAAAGCAAAAGATTCCCCATATCTCCTTTTGGATCTATTATAAAAGATGGGATATTGTCTATAGTGGCTTCTTCTATAAGACCTATTCCAAGACCTGTTTTGCCACTTCCTGTCATACCTATAACCAAAGCATGAGTAGTTAGATTTTTATTTTCATAAACAACTGGAATTTTCGAGTCTTCTTTGAAGCCTAAATAAAATAATTTTAATTTTTCGTAGATATCTTTCATAAGCGCTAGCCTTTGTGGTATTTGTCCGCCCTATTAAAAAACCCCCCTAATTTAAGATTAAAGCTCTTTAGTCTCTGCGTTTTTGCAGTATCTTTTTAGATAAGACACAGCCTCTTTAGCCTCACTTTCTGTATCAAAAAATGCACTAGTTGCCACTATCTGACCATTGGTAGATTTAATGTTAAAGTAGTGTTTATTTGCCTTTGAAAGCTTAAACTCATACCTATCATCTTCTACACAATTTTTCTTTACAGACTCTATGCCATTTACGGCACTAGTCTTTTGCTTATAGCTTTCACTTTTAAGCACCATTTTGTCATCTTTTCCTTGGAAAACAAAACTAAACGGAGAATCCGCCTCACTCTTTCTTAGTACAAATTTCATCTTAGTTCCTTAGAAAAATTTGCTAGCCACCATACCCATTAAATCATCAGCTATAGAGCCATCATTGTCTTGATCTATGAAACTACTTAGCATAGATGTTAAAGAGTTAGTATCGCTACTGCTTGCGCCTGCGGTTTGCTTATTTAGCATACCCATAACTAAAGGTGCCACCATAGGCAAAAGTTTTGTTATAGAACTACTATCTACGCCAAGACTACTTGCCACGTTACTAGCCAAAGAGCGGCTTTGCTCTTTGGAGCCTGTTAGCTCACCTAATATCTGATTTCCTACATTTACATCTGTTAAAGCACTTGGGTCTGATGCTAGAGCATCAAGGTCGCTTTTGCTTATCATATCTAAAAGATTACCAGAATCTGCATCTGAATCAAAGTTTTTTTTAGCCTGCCCCATAAGAACTGGTGCTAGCTTTGCCACTGCCCCGCCTACACTAGATGCATCCAAGCCAGTTTTTTCAGCCATCTGTCCTAAGATGGCTGGGTTTGAGATCAAACCTTTTAATAATTCATTCATACCTAATTCCTATAATTTAGGTATTCTTATTTTTTGACCTGGATATATAAGGTTAGCATCTTTAATAACTTCTTTATTTGCTTCAAATATCTTGTTGTATAAGTTTGCGTCACCATAGAATTTTTTAGCTATTTTAGACAGACTATCGCCTGATTTAATAGTATAAAAATCCTCTTCACTATCATCTTTGATACCTTCAAATTTTACATTTTTAATACCTTTGATGTTGCCAGCTATCAAAGCAGCTTTTTCTTTAGCTTCTTCGCTTCCGTCTCCTCTTAGTATAACAGTGTCTCCATCTACTTCAACTTCTAGATTTTCAATAGGCATAGAATCGCTATTTAAATCAATCTCTTTTTTTACCTCTTCAGCATCATCTCCGATACCTAGTAGTTTCTTTCCTGCGTCAAACGCAAAAGATAATAGTCCCATATTTTCTCCTTTTTTGTTTTATGGTATCTGTCATTCTATCAAAAATTTGTAAACAAAAAGCAAAAACTTACTATATATGATATTTTTCCATAAAACTACAAAAAGTTTACTGCGTGTTATTATAAGACTATAAGGGTATTTTTTATATAATCTTTTTCTTATTAAATAGTAAAGATTAATACTACATAAAGGAACTTTGGTGAAAAAAATACTCATATTATTGTTGTGTCTTGCGCCTTGTGCAAATGCATCTTTGGAGCTATCTTTAATAAATTTATATAGAAAAAATAATATAAAAGCTCTACATGAAAAACTAGAATCTTCCCTGCAAAATCCCCTTTACTGGAAAGAATTTTTAGCAGATAAAAATGTCTCACTTGGATTTTATGAGTTTAACACACCAATCATAGTAGTCAATAAGACAGATAAAAATCTAAAGCTTTTTAAACACTCTAACTATAAAAACTCTCTTATGGTTAGCGAAAATATAATATTTGGCAAAATGGGAGATAAACAGATAGAAGGTGATTTAAAAACCCCTGTTGGAGTATATAATATAGAAAGAAAATTTGTTCCAAAAGACCAATTTTATGGACCTCTAGCCTTTGTGCTTGACTATCCAAACTCTTATGATAAAACAAAAAATAAAGGTGGTCATGGCATTTGGATACATGGCTATCCAACAGATAACTCACCAAGAGATGAGCAAACAAAAGGATGTATCGCCTTAAAAAATAATTTATTAAAAAATTTTGGTGAAAAACTTGGAGTTGACAAAGGTGTAGTTATCATCTCGGAAAAAAATAAAATAAAAGTAGATAAAAAAAGCATTGAAAACATACTAGCTCAACTTTTCAAATGGAGAAAAGCTTGGAAAGATAGCGATATAAATACTTATTTGGACTTTTATGATAAAGATTTTATTAGATTTGATGGGCAGAGTAAAAAACAATTTTCACAATTTAAAAAAGCTATTTTTCTAAAAAAAGAGAATAAAACCATTGTGTTTACAAACATAGCCATATCTCCATATCCAGATATAAAACAAAACAATCTCTTTAAAATAAACTTTCATGAAATATATAAAACAAAAAACTATAAATTTGAGGGTGAAAAAGATCTATATATAAAATTAGTAAACAATAAAATGCAAATCCTAACGGAAAAATAAGGAACCAAAAATGAAACAGCAGGCACAAGAAGAAACAGATAAGCTTATAGATATACGAGAAGAATTTTATGCATTTTTAGATGAAAGCTTGGCAAAAAATAAGCATGGTGGATTTGATTTTTCAAAGACTCCAAGCCTTGATGCAAAAAAAGTTTATGAACATTTTTTTAAATTAGACTATCAAGCCAGAAAATTAAGAGGTCTACTAGTAAAAACCTATGACCTGAAAGCTGAGTAATGGCGTATATAAACTTAAACGCTAAGGCATATCAACATAACCTTAATCTCTTAGCACAAAAAAGTGGTGGTATAGAAAAAATAATGGCTGTATTAAAAGACAATGCCTATGGACATGGATTAATTCAAATGGCACCTTTAGCTACTGCTTGTGGCATAAAAAGAGCAGTAGTAAAAAATCAAGAAGAAGCCTTGAGTATATGTGACTTTTTCGAACAAACACTAGTGCTTATAGAGCCTAATCCTAAAAATGCTAAAATAGACAGCAAAATAGCATATAGCGCCAACGATCTAGATGCTTTGTGTAATTTTCCTAATAAAACCCATATACATTTAAAATTAGATAGCGGTATGGGTAGAAACGGAGTAAGACAAGAGCATTTAGAAGAAGCATTTGCTCTCATAAAAAAACGAGAGCTTTGTCTTGATGGTGTTTTTACACACTTTTATGGAGCTGATATTATTGGAGGTGATTTTTTTTCCCAAAAATATCAGTATGAAAAGATGAAAGAAAAATGCAAAAATCTTGCTAATCATCACAATCTTACTATGCCTGTTTTTCATTCAAAAAACTCTTCTGCTTTACTTAGAGTAGATGGAGTTATGAAAGATGACTTTGCTAGGGTTGGAATAGCAGGATATGGATACACAGATTTAGACAGTAGCTTTGGTAGTTTTGATCTAAAACCCGTTATGAGCTTGTGGGCAAATAAAATTAGCTCAAGAGAGCTAGAAAAAGGCGATATTGTTGGATATTGCGGAATCTTTAGGGCAAATAAAAATATGAAGGTCTCAACTTATGATATAGGCTATGGTGATGGGTTGTTTAGATACAATGGGAATGGCATTTTACAAGTTGAAAATCAAAAACCATTGCTAGGAAAAATGTCTATGGATAGCTTTAGTCTTGAAGGCAGTGAAGATAAGGTTTGTGTTTTTACAGATGTAAGAAATATGGCAAAATATTTCGACACTATAACCTATGAAATACTAACAAAACTCTCTCCTAATTTAAAGAGAATAACCAAGCCACTAAACTAAAATCAGAGACCGTTAAATATTCTGTGTCAAGTAACATTTCGTAACCTTATTTGTTACACCTCTAAATACCCATCTAGCCTTCCCTCGAAAAATATAGCTAATTG
>PDWI01008843.1_pt1 | contig 11743 bp, 4 predicted proteins | sample 1430891 | NCBI WGS metagenome assembly PDWI01 (sample SAMN01162508, study PRJNA174530) | Oral metagenome, whole genome shotgun sequencing project. | biome: Marine environment; feature: Marine mammal; material: Swab sample of the gingival sulcus; isolation source: swab sample of gingival sulcus...
TACAATATTTCTGTCACTGATTCTGACGGCGATCCTTTAACTATTTCTGCCACAGAAAAACCTGGATGGTTAACTCTAACTGATAATGGTGGAGGCAATGCTGTTCTTAGCGGTACTCCAATTTCCGCCGGCAATTTCGGAGTTAAGTTGAAAGTAGCTGATAATCAAGGTTTATCCGCAATTCAAAACTTTACTATTGCTGTAAGCGAAGGCAATCACACACCATATTTTACTTCTGATCCAGTAACTACCGGAACAGTTGGCGAGTCATATTCCTACAATATTACTGCTACTGATCCTGACGGCGATCCTTTAACTATCACAATCGATGATGATTATGGCTGGCTAGGGCTTACAGATAATGGAGATGGCACAGCTAAATTAACCGGTACTCCAACTATTTCAGGAACTTATCATGTAAAACTTGTAGTAGATGATGGGCAAGCTAAAAATGTAGGGGCATCCCTTGTGATTGCCCAAAAAGCGAGAAAATTTCGAGCTTCTTCTATTCAAGAATTTGATATTACGGTTGTTAACAAAAATCATTTGCCTAAATTTATTTCAAATCCTGTTGAAACCGGAATAATTGGCAAAGGATACAGCTATAGAGTCTTAGTGAATGATCCTGATGGAGATCAATTAACTATAACTGCTCTTGGAGATCTTCCTGAGTGGTTGGAATTAATTCAAGTTAGTAATGGTATTGCTAAGCTTTGTGGAACTCCACTTTCTTTAGGTAACTTTAATATTAAATTACAGGTGGCTGACGGTAAAGGTGGAACTGATACTCAAGACTTTGTGATTCAAGTTATTAATGATACTCCAATCTTTATTTCTAATCCGGTAAAAACAGCTAAAGTTAATATTAATTATCTTTATGATATTGTTGCGACCGGAGGAGAAGCTCCTTTAGTTATAGCAGCAGATGATGTTCTGCCGTCTTGGTTAACTCTAGTTGACAATGGTGATGGAACTGCTAACTTAGCAGGTGTTCCTAGTACAAATGGAGAATATCTAGTTTCTTTAAGAGTAACAGATAACAAAGGAAATTATTCGACTCAAGAATTTACTATTAGAGTTAAAAATTCTAAGCCGATCTTTACTTCAAATCCTGTTACTCTAGCTACTGTAACATTAGAGTATCTCTATAATATTACTGCTACTGATGAAAACAATGATTCATTGACCATTACAGTGGAAAGCACTCTTCCTGAGTGGCTAAGATTTAAAGATAATGGCGATGGAACTGCTAAATTATCAGGTATTCCAAGCGAAATTGGCTTTGTTCATATTATTCTAAAAGTAACAGATGGTCAAGGTGAAGATATTCAAGAGTTCATCCTCGAAATTCCAAATTACGATCCGGTATTTACTTCTGAGGCTGTGCTTCAAGCTTTTACTTATGAAGACTACACTTATGAGGTCGTAGCCAATGATTTTGAGGGTGATTCTATTACTATTACAGTTCTAGAAAAACCTGACTGGCTCACTTTTGTTGACAATGGTAACGGAACAGGAATTTTTACCGGTTTCCCAACCAAAGCTGGAGACTATCATGTAAAAATGAAAGCTACTGATAAGGTGAGCAAATTTAGAAATGCTAGTAGAGTTCATAGTAATGTTCAAGACTTTACAATCATGGTTAGATATTATAATCATGAACCTGTTTACACATCACATCCGGTTATTTACGGAATAGTAGGACAAGAGTATCATTACAATTTGGCTACTTATGATGTTGAAAACCACGATGTTGTTTTAACAGCTGATCAAAAACCTGAATGGCTTGAGATTCTTGATTATGCTGATGGTACAGGTGAATTACGGGGAATACCTACTGAAGCAGGATCTTATGATATTATTTTAAGAGTTGACGATTTTGCTAGAAAGAGCAAAAATACTGTAAAATCAAGAGATAAAGATTCTGAAAATGGTACAACTCAAGCATTTACTTTAATAATAACTGATCAGCCGCTTAATCACGCTCCGGTATTCGTTTCGACTCCGGTTGATACTATCTTCATTCAAGCAAATGAGATTGTTAATTTTTCCGTTTTGGCAACAGATCAAGATGGAGATCAACTTAATTATCAATGGTTTATTAATGATCAAGTTGAAGCTGACGCTTCTTCAGCTTCTCTAGAAAAATCTTTTAGTAAGGTAGGTTGCTATCAGGTTAAGGTTGTTGTTTCAGATGGTCAGTCTGAAGTGATTCATGTTTGGATAGTCGCAATTTCTTTGATTATTTCTGAAAATTTGCCAAAGAAAACTACCCTTTATCAAAATTATCCAAATCCCTTTAATTCTTTAACTAAGATTAAATTCTATAATGCAACCAGTGGCATGACTAAACTTGCTGTTTATAATATTCAAGGGGAACAAATTAAGGTGATTTTTAATGGTAGGGTTGAAAAAGGTTTTCATGAAATGGTACTTAATTTTTCTAATTTCAATAGTGGAATATATTTTTATAGGCTTGAGACAAAGGATAAGAGCATAGTTCGGAAAATGAATTTTATAAAATAAATCAAGATTCTTGATAAATTTATTTTTTTTAATAAAAAAATATAACAGGTTTACCATTCTAAGTATTTAATGTGAGTGTTACCAAAATTTTCATTACTGTTACAGGGGTGAATTTAAGCTGGAACTAATAATAACACGACAGTTGTGATTTTTTTTGTTTTTTTTGCTTGGAATAGAAGATTTATAGCATTATAATTTACTTTGGGTAATTATTAGAAGTTTAGGTTAGCAATGGGGTATTCCTAATTATTTAGTTAACAATATTTTTGAAATAATTGTTTCTATCATAATTCAATAAAATATATGAGGGTGAAATATATGAAAAAGTACAAAAAAATTATCTATCTAGTAATCTTTTTAATATCTTGTAAACTAATTGCTTATAGTGGTGGTGTGGGATCAGCTTCTGATCCTTATCAAATTGCCAATTCCAGCGATCTAAAAGAGTTGATGGCGTCTCCTTTAGATTGGAATAAAAATTTTATTCAAACAGCCAATATTATTCTTAAAAACGATACCGTAGGAATTAAACCTATCGGAGAAAAAAATAAACCTTTTGAAGGAAATTACGATGGGCAGAATCACAAGATATGTGATCTTAGAATAAATCTTCCCAATAGAAATAATGTGGGCTTATTTGGAATGGCTTTTTCCCAAGAAGAATCTTCAATTTCAAATTTAATTTTAGAGAATCTTGAGATTACAGGAAAACTTCATGTTGGAGGTTTGGTTGGTTATTTAGAGTCAGGGGCTAAAATAATTAATTGTACTACCGCCGGAACTGTTAAAGGAGAAAATTTTCATATTGGAGGTTTAGTTGGTTGGTCAAGTAAAGGATCACAAATAATAAAATCTGCTTCTTACTGTTCTGTTCTTGGAGAAAATAAAAATATAGGAGGTTTAGTCGGCTCTAGTCATGGAGAGATCCTAAATTCTGACTATGTGGGAAATGTTAGTGGAAAAGATAATGTTGGAGGTTTGGTTGGCTATAATTTAGGCTTTATCACAAATTCACATTCTTCAGGAAATGTTCGCGGTCAAAATAGGATCGGAGGACTTGTAGGTAGTCAGAGCCAATCTGTAATAAGAGATTCTTATTCTGAATCAAATATTTCTTCAACCGGTAATTATGGAGCCGGAGGCCTTGTTGGAATTAGTTCTAAATCCATAATTAGCAATTCTTATGCTAAAGGAGCTGTTAGTGGAGCAAAGGCTGTTGGCGGTCTGGTTGGAAGTCAAGATCAAGATTCAACTGTTAATTGTTATAGTGAAGGTTTTGTCACCGGGAAAGAGCAGGTTGGGGGATTCGTTGGCTATCAACAAGACAATACAATAAAAAATTCCTATTCTTTATCCTCAGTTGAGGGAAAGGGTAATTATGGAGCCGGCGGTTTTACTGGTGTTAGTTCTAGATCTATAATTACCGATTCTTATTCTAAAGGAAATGTTAATGGAAATAATCATGTTGGAGGTTTCGGGGGAACTATTGATAATGATTCTAAACTAATTAATTGTTCTGCCAGTGGCTTTGGAAGTAAGGGTAATTCCTATGTGGGAGGTTTAGTTGGAAATTTAGGTTTGGGATCTAAGATCGAAGGTTGTTTTGCTACTTGCTTGGTTGTTGGAAGTGGCAGTAATATTGGCGGCTTAGTTGGTTATAGTTTAGGATCTATTATCAAATCTTATTCCAAAGGTAAGGTTAAGGGAGAAGAGTATATTGGCGGATTGGTAGGAAAACAGCTGAAAGGAAATATTAATGGTTCTTTTTCTACTTCTGAAGTTTATTCCGTTGGCAAAACTGGAGCCGGAGGTCTGATTGGATTTGCGGCAAATCTTGATCTTAGGGAGTCTTATGCTACAGGTAAGGTTCGTGGGAATAGTAATATTGGTGGTCTGGTTGGGGAACTTCAAAAGGGAACCATAATCAATTCTTATGCTACTTCTTCCGTGATTTCTAGAACTAAAGAAAATCTTCGTACCGGTGGACTAGTTGGTTTTAGTTATCAGTCAACTATAAGCAATTCTTATGCTATGGGAAATGTTAGCGGCGGTAGGTATGTTGGCGGATTAATAGGAGTTCAAGTCAATGGTAGAGTAAGCAAATGTTATAGCAAAGGTGCTGTGCTCGGAAGAAGTTGTAACGGTGGTTTGATCGGATTTGCAAGTGATTCTGATAGTATTAGCGACTGTTATTGGAATAAAGATAACTCCAATGAAAATACTATCTGTGGGAAAATTGGAGTGGGTAAAACAACTAAAGAGATGGAAAATGTTGAAACTTACAAGAACTGGGATTTTCCAAATATTTGGCATATTGATATGGTTAATAATGCTAATGAGGGCTATCCATCGCTTGCCTTTCAAGAGTTGAGCCATTATATAAATTATAAACCAGTTTTTACTTCAAGTCCAATTATTACAGTGATTGCTAATGAAGCTTATCTATACAAGATTGCAACTTCTGATTTAGATGGCGATTCTTTAAAGATAACAGCCATGGAGAAGCCTAATTGGTTAGTATTTAGAGATAATGGAGATGGGACTGCTGAATTAGCAGGTCAGACGACTGTTTTAGGTAATTATAAGGTTAAGCTGAAGGTTGATGATAGTAGAGAGATTTCTCTTCAAGAGTTTACCATTTCTGTTGGCGTTGCCCTTGATAATGCTCCAATTTTTGTGTCTGCTCCTATAACCACAGCTTTAGTTGGGGAGGAATATCTCTATGGTCCAGTAACTTTTGATGCTGATAAAGATTCTCTGATTATTAGCGTTGAAGAAAAGCCTGAGTGGCTATTTTTTAGAGATAAAGGGAATGGTATTGCTAGCTTGGTAGGCGTTCCTAGTGCTATTGGTAATTATAAAGTTAAGCTAAGAGTTAGTGCGGGTGAAGCTACTGTAGTCCAAGAATTTACAATTGTAGTTGAGTCTGTACTCAATAATTCTCTAAGTTTTATTTCAACTCCAATTACCCAAATTACAGTTGGAGAAGACTATTCCTATGATATTGAAGCTTCCAATTTGGCGAACGATTCCTTAATTATTACTGCTGAAGAGAAACCGGAATGGCTCTTTTTTATAGACAAGGGCAATGGAATAGCTAAGCTGGGTGGTAGTCCAAATGAAGTAGGGAGTTATAAGGTTAAATTAAAGATGAGTGCCGGTGATCTGATTGCTATTCAAGAATTTACAATTGTGGTTGAACCAAAGCTCAATAGTGCTCCAATTTTTACCTCAACTCCGTTAGCTTCCGTTATGATTGGAGAAGATTATGTCTATGGTATTGCAGCTTATGATGCTGATGGCGATTCTTTGAGTTTTATCGTAGAACAGCTTCCCAATTGGCTTAGACTTATAGATTACGGTAATGGCGTTGCTAAACTAAGTGGAACTCCTACTAGTCTTGGGACTTTTGAGATTGAGCTAAAAGTTTATGATGGAAAAAGCACTCCTGCTAGCTATGCTAGTCATCCTTCTACAAGAGAGGAATTAGGTAAGTCAAGAGCCTCAGCTCTTCAGAGGTTTACTATTACGGTTGATCCTATTCCAAATACTGCTCCAAACTTTGTTTCTATTCCTATTGTTGATGGAATTGTAGGGGAAAATTACAGTTACAGTATTGTTGCCAATGATGTCGATGGGGATTCTTTGACAATTACAGCTGAAGAAAAGCCTGATTGGTTAGTATTCTCTAATCATGGAAATACCGCTGGCTTAGAAGGGGTTGCTGAGGATTCAGGGGATTACAAGATTAAATTGAAAGTAACTGATGGAAAGGCAGCTGTCATTCAAAAGTTTACAATTACAATTGTTAAAGATGCCAATAATACTCCAGCTTTTATTTCAACTCCGGTTATGTTGGGAGTAGCAAGTGAAAATTATTTATATAATATTATGGCAAATGATATTGATGGAGATTCTTTAATAATTACAGCTGAAAAGAAACCTGATTGGTTAATGTTTGCAGATAATGGTGATGGAAGTGCTAAACTTGCAGGTATTGCTGACACCGAAGGAAGCTTTGTTATTAAATTGCAAGTTGCTGATGGTAAGGAAATTACTGTTCAAGAATTTAAGATTGTAATTGAGGCAGCCTTAAACACTGCTCCATCTTTCGTTTCAACTCCTATTATTACAGGAGTCAAAGGTAAAAAATATTTTTATAATATTGTGGCAAATGATGTTGATGGTGATCCCTTAAAAATAATAACCATAGAGAAACCAAATTGGTTAAAGTTTGTTGATAATAGGAATGGAACTGCTAAATTGACAGGAACTCCCAGGAAAGTAGGGAGTTACCAAATTAAATTAAAGGTTGTAGGAGGGGAAGAAAGCTCTGTTCAAGAATTTACTCTAGTAGTTGATCCAACTTTGAATAGTATGCCTAGCTTTAGCTCGGATCCACTTAGAGTAGCAGTCTTAGGTAGAAATTATAGCTATGATATTGTCGCTACTGATATTGATGGTGATTCTCTAAAAATAACGGCTGAAAAGAAGCCTGATTGGTTAAACTTCATTGATAATGGAAATGGAAGTGCTAGACTTTCAGGTATTGCTGCTGCTGAGGGGAATTTTGGTACTAAATTGCAAGTCTTTGACGGCAAGGAAACTACTGTTCAAGAGTTTGAGATTGTAGTTAGTGCAACTCCGAATAATTCTCCATATTTTACTTCAAGTCCTATTATAACTGGAACAGTAGGAGTTGGTGATTCGTACAATATTGTTGCTACTGATATTGATAATGATTCTTTAAAAATAACAGCCGAAGAGAAACCAACTTGGTTAGAATTTGTAGATTATGGGAATGGTAGGGCTAGATTAACCGGAATTCCGGTAGCTGCCGGTAATTACGATGTTAAACTAAAGGTGGATGATGGAAAAGCGGCTACTACTCAAGAATTTACAATTGTGATTAAGCCGGCTTTGAATAATGCTCCAATTTTTACTTCAATTCCTGTAACCAAAGGGCAAATTGATAAAAAATATATTTATGAAATTGTTGCCAATGATATTGACGGTGATTCTTTATTGATTACAGCTGAAAAGAAACCGGCTTGGTTATCATTTACAGATGATGGAGATGGCACTGCAAAATTAGAGGGGATTGCTCCTAGTTTAGGTTCTTTTATGATTAATTTAACGGTGACTGACACTCGCTATGAAGCTTCGAGAGTTAGTAATCATCAAGAGTTTATTTTGGTTATTGAGAATCCCAATTCTGAGCTTAGTTCTCCTACTCTGGAAAATGAAAAAGCTCCATCAAGTTCAGCTCTTTATACCAAGAATTTGAATCCTCTTGATTCCTTAGCTTCAGTAAAATTTTACAATGCGGATGCGGGAGAGGTTAAACTTTCTATTTGCAATGCCCAAAGTGAAAAAATTCTAGTAATTTTTGATAGCATGATTGATAAAGGAGAACAGGAAGTTCTTTTTGATGCTAGAAATTTTAGTAAGGGAGTTTATTATTATAAGCTTGAGACAAAGAATAAGACCATAGTTCAGAAAATGAATTTTATAAAATAAATCATAATTATTGATAAATTTTATTTTCTTTTAGTTCAAAAAACTTGCATTTTTGAACAATTTGATGTAATCTATCAGATCTTGGGCAAAACAAACTATTGAGCTTGTTTTGCCCAAATTTGTAGATTTTTTTTTTAACCTGAGAAAGTTGGTCGTTTTAAGAATTTAGATATAAGGAGTAACAATGCAAGATGATATTAAGCAAGCCGTAAACGAAGTTAAGGAAAAATATTATAATCTCCGGGAGTCTCTTTGATTTAGAGAGATTGAAAAAAGAGTTAGCTGAGCTTGAAAAAAAGACTTGTAGTAGCGACTTTTACAGTGATAAGGCTAAAACAGAATCTATCTTTCGTCAAATAAATCAGAAAAAATATTGGCTTTCAAATATCGAAAAAGCTGATAATTATCTTGAGGAAATTGAGATGATTTTTGAAATGATAGACGAAGAGGAAGAAGAAAATTTAAATTTTATAGAAGAGCTTAATAAAACTGCTCAAAAGTTTCAAGAGCTAACAGAAGAATTAGAACTTAGAGGAATGCTTTCAAGAGCGGAAGATAAAAAAGATTGCATTTTTACTATTCATGCCGGTTCGGGCGGTACAGAGGCTCAAGATTGGGCTGAAATTTTGGAGAGGATGTATCTTAGATTTTTTGATAAAATGGAGCTTAAGGCGGTAAAGGTTGATTTTTTGCCCGGAGATATTGGTGGAGTTAAAACTGTTACCTATGAAGTTTCAGGTGATTATGCCTATGGTTTTCTTAAATGTGAATCGGGAGTGCATCGCTTAATTAGAATTTCTCCTTTTGATGCGGCCCATAAAAGGCACACTTCTTTTGCTTCGGTTTCAGTAATTCCGGAGTCGGAAGATATTGAAGTAAATTTAGATATGAAAGATGTTCGAATTGATACTTATAGAGCAAGTGGGGCAGGGGGGCAGCATGTTAATAAAACCGATTCTGCCGTTAGAATGACTCATCTTCCCACAGGTATTACCGCTCAATCTCAATCTCAAAGATCGCAACTCATGAATAAAGAATACGCTCTAAAAGTCTTAAAAGCTAAACTTTATGAACAGAAACTTGAAGAAGAAAAAGATCGAATGGCAGCCTTGGAAGGGCAGAAGAAAGATATTTCTTGGGGAAGTCAAATTAGGACTTACACTTTTCATCCTTATTCTTTAGTTAAGGATCACCGGACTAATATAGAATCAGGGAATATTGGGGCGGTAATGGATGGCGAGTTGGAAAAGTTCGTTAAAGGTTATTTGTTACAAACAAAAATTATTCAATAAACTATATTAAATAAAGGAAGATAATAATGATTGGTGAAAAGTTCACAGGAGTAATAACTGCAGTTTCTGCAACAATTAAAATTCAAAAAGCAGAAGATGGTTCCAAGGTAAAGCAGGGTATTTATAAAGTTAAATTAGAGTCTGCAACTATTGATTATGATGCTATTAAGAAATTTAATCCTTATATTGCGGCGACTTTGTTAAATATTCAGCCAATGCCTTTTAAGGCGGTTAATTTTGGGGATCAATCAGTTTATAATATGATGATTGATTTCTATGCCGAAGAGGATGAAGAGGGTAGAACTGTAGAAGATGATATTAATGATGTGAGTGATGCTTCTTATGGGCATGTTTTAATTACTAATTTAACTGTGAATGTCAAAGAAAATATTCCTATCTATGTTTTTACTTTAGAAATTCCAATGACTTATGATGGAAAGTTCTTATTTAGAAGTTTAAAATCTAAAATTAGTTTTGAATTTAATGAAATGGGAACAAAAGAGGGAGTTTAGAGGTAAAATAAGAAGATTAAAAGAATAGGAGATTTTTTTTAGGTAGGAGATGATTGCAAAATTCTACGAGCAAATAGATGAGAAGCAAATCAGATGTTTACTTTGTGAAAATCGCTGTCTTTTAAGAGAAGAGGCTAGGGGTCGCTGCAGAGTAAATATGAATTTCAAGGGAGAGCTTAAATGCTTAGTTTTTGGAAGAATGGTTGCAGTGGCGGTAGATCCTATAGAGAAGAAACCTTTCAAGAAATTTTTGAGTGGAACTAAAGCTTTTTCTCTGGGATCTTTTGGTTGTAATATGCATTGTGATTGGTGTCAAAACCATTCAATTAGTCAAAATATGCCGGCAGATATTAGCAGTTATGATTACTATGATCAGAATCTTTTAATAGCGTTGGCTAAAAAATATGATTGTGCTTCCGTGGCTTATACTTATAACGAACCGACTGTTTTTTATTTATTTGCAAGAGAAGTAGGAAAGCTGGCTAAGAAGAATAATTTAAAAAATCTTTTTGTCAGTAATGGTTATCAGACTCCTGAAGTTCTGGAGGATATGGAAAGTTTTGTAGATGCTATTAATGTGGATTTAAAAGCTTTTAGCGAGCAGACTTATCTTGATTATACCGGAGCTAAATTAGAAATTGTTAAGAGAAATTTAAAATTAATTGCAAAATCTAAGATCCATTTGGAAATTTCGACTTTAATTATTCCCGGTCTAAATGATTCGAGAGCTGAGATTGATGCCATGATTGAATTTATTAGTAATGAGCTTGGCAGGGAGACACCTTGGCATCTGGCGGCATTTTATCCTAATTATAAGATGCTTTATAAAAATCCCACTGCTCCATCAGAGATTATTGAGCTGGGAAGATATGCTCGAAAGCAAGGATTAAAGAATGTTTTTTTGGGCAATATTTAAAGTACTTGTTCGGATCAAAAGAAAGAGGTTTAAATTTTAATAAATTATTAGGAATTATAATGAATGACTTTTCTTTGAAAAAATTATTTTTGGTTACTATTGTAATCTGTTTTGTTAGTTTGAAGGCTGATGTTTTTTTATTTTTAGATTATTATAAGAGTCCAAGTCAATTGGCTTTAAATAAGGCTAGTTTAAATTATGCTAAAGATCCTTCAGCAATTGATTTTAATCCTGTTGCTTCATTTTATAGTCCTGATGGTTTAGGGATGGAGTTTAGCTATGTTAATTCCTTTTCAGATACTTATGTTTCTTCTTTTGCCACTGTTTATTCTCATAATAGATGCCACTTGGGGCTAAGTTTTAGTTATTTTAATTATGGGGATTTTGAAGATTTAGAAAATGGAAATAATTATCACGCCGGAGATTTTGAAATGCTTTTTAATATTTCCAGAAAGGCGATTTTTGGGATCGTTATGGGTGCTAATGTTAAGTATCTTTATTCTAAGATAGATACTTATAGTTCCAGTGGTTTAGCTTTTGATTTGGCTCTTTCTAAATATTTTTTTGATAATAAGCTAAAAAGTTCTCTTTGTTTAGCAAATACCGGATTTCAGTTTACCAAGTATAATGATACTAGAGAAAATCTACCAACTTCTGTGCAATTTGGACTTTCAAATAAACTTGATAAGCTTCCTTTAGAGCTTGGGGTGCAGTATAACTATTATTTTAATGCTGATGATTTGATTGCTCTTTCCGGTCAGTTTCAATTAAAAGATAATTTCTTGTTATTAGTTGGTTATAATTTTATTGCTAAAGATAAGAAAATAGGAACCGGAACCAAGTTGGAAAAATTTGCAGGATTATCTTTTGGCTCTGTTTTGACGATTAAATCTTTTGATATTAATCTAGGCTATGTTATCAATGGAGAACTTGATGAAGAATTTGCTCTTGGGGTAAGTTATTCCTTTTCAAAGAAG
>PDWI01008844.1_pt1 | contig 11743 bp, 6 predicted proteins | sample 1430891 | NCBI WGS metagenome assembly PDWI01 (sample SAMN01162508, study PRJNA174530) | Oral metagenome, whole genome shotgun sequencing project. | biome: Marine environment; feature: Marine mammal; material: Swab sample of the gingival sulcus; isolation source: swab sample of gingival sulcus...
AATCTGTGGTGAACATGGAGGAGATCCTAAATCTATTGATTTCTGTCATAGAACAGGATTGAACTATGTAAGTTGTTCTCCATATAGAGTGCCTATCGCTAGACTTGCTGCTGCACAGTCAGCTATCAATAATGGGTAAGAAATATAATGGTTAATGATTAATTAAAGAAAATATACTTAACCCCGGGGTCTTAAACATCAAACGGGTATGACCCCGGGGTTTTGAAAATAATGACAAAAACCTCGGGCAGAAATATTCTGCCCGAGGTTTTTTTGTGGTGTGATTATATCTTGCAATAGTAGTGAAAATAGTTAGTATTATTTTCGTTGTGTAAATTTTTACTTTATTATATATATTATGACAAATAAAAAAACAAACCACAAACAAGAAGAAAAAAAATCTCCAGTACTTAATGAAAAGACAAAAGAAAAGTTGCATGAGATGTCTTCTGAAGCAAAAGAAAAATTTGGAGAGGCTTCTGATGTCGTTAAAAAAGAAGCAAAAGAATTAGGAGAAAGATGAAAGAAAGCATGGTGAAGTATTAGTGCTTGGTGGGAATATTCTAGTAATGTAGAAAGAATTTCAATGATTTTGGGAATTATATTTTTAGCTATTGCCTTATGGCAATTGAGAGCTATTTTGCTCGGTGTGGTATTGCTTGTATTAGGAATATTAGGGGTGACAGGATTTTTTGTAAATAAAGAGTAAGCGTTATATCTAGTTTTATGATGTTTTGCGTTTTTTAAGGTAAAGAAGTAGTTTTTTTGTGCTTTCTTGTTTTTTTTGTAGTGAAGATATTCTTCTCTTGAAAAAACTTTTTGTGTATATACACTATTGGATATCTGTATGTTTTTAGAGATGATTTTACTTTGTAAAATATAGTTATATGCCTTTTAATCCACAAGATCATTATTTTCATAAAGCAAAAAAAGAATGATATCAGGCAAGAAGTGCTTTCAAGTTAGAGGAAATTCAGGAGAAATTTCATATTTTTGACAAAAAAACACAATATGTTGTAGATGTTGGTTGTGCGCCCTGAAGTTGGTTACAATATACTACTAAGTTATTGCAGCGTCTTAATGTGAAGTCGTATCATTTGCTCTGATTTGATATTAAGGCAATGCAAATACAACTTCCTCATACTACAACATATCAGCAAGATATTACTGATCAAGAACAGGTTGGAAAAATTTTGGATCAGCATCATTTTGATATGATTGATGTGATTCAGTCGGATATGGCACCAAATACGATTGGTCTGCAAGATATTGACGCGATTAGGAGTTTTTGATTGTTAGAGTCTACGCTTTGGATGTACAAAACGAGGTTAAAACCTGATGGGAAATTTGTTATTAAGGTGTTTATGGGGCCATGATTTGAAGAGTTTGTGGCTGATTTGAAACAGCATTTTTGAGCTAAAACAATAAAAATTTTTAAACCGAAATCTTGTCGTTCGCAAAGTAAGGAAATTTATATTGTTAGGGTATAAGATTTTTTGTTTTTTTTATTATGTTTTTTCGTTGATTGTAGCATGTATTAAAAAGTTGGTATTTTTTTGCATTATTTAAAAAATCGTGTATACTTGATAGTGCAATTTTATATGCTTAATAAAAAAACACAATGGAAATTGGAATGATGAAAATTCTTTGATTACTTTTGGTAATTATGTCTTTAGCTCCTTTGCTTAATTTTGGAGTTTTTAAGAAAGCGATGAAAGAAGTTGAAAAATTGTACATCGTAGAGTTATTGATTTCTATGTTTAGAACAATTCTAGGTTTGGTTATTGTCTTGTTCTTTAATGTTTGGACTGGACCTTATCTTTTGGTTACTGTTGTATGATGGTTGTCATTAGGAATTGGGGTTGCAGGTCTTCTCTTGCCTCATCAGATTATGGATGCACTTCCTATGATGACTAAAAAACCAGCTGTACTAAAAGCACTTCTTGTACTTACCCTTGCATTAGGGTTAGTAATGACATATTTTGGTTTTTTTGCATAGGAAAGCTAATATAAATATCTTTTGCACTATCCTGTTAGGATAGTGTTTTTTTTGTAATGATGTTATTGTTTATTGTATTATATATTTATATACTTTATAGGTATTTTGTCAAAAGATAATTCAGCACTTTGTGTGCTGTTTTTTTCTTTATTTTTGTTTTTGCATATACTTAGAGTAGGGATTTTTATAGAGAGATTTTATTTTTGTTTATAATAACATGCCGTGAGAAAAACAAAATTCAAAGGAAGTTTTTATAGCTCAAGCTGAAGATATGCTTTCTGAGGCAAAAGAACAAATTGCTAAAAAGAAAAAGAAGCTGTCTGCTATTAAGGATACTCTTTGAGAAAGATTAGCAATTGAAGAAAAAAAGAAAGCATTACAAGAAATTGGTAAAGAGATTGATAATATTAGTGATACTATTCAAAAACAAGTAGGAAAACATTATCAAAATCAACTTCCCAAAATAGAAAGAATGAAAAATGATGTTCTTGATACTATTGCTGTATTCAAGAAAGAATTGAAAGAAACAGAAAATGATATTAGAGAAGCAGTAAAAAAAGCATGAAAACAAGATATTGATATTGCAGAGGAAGAAGATGGAAAAAAAGAAAAGTTTTGGGAGTCTAAGCGGGGGAAAGGAGTTAAATATGGGGCAATATGATGAGGTATCGTGTCGTTGTGATTTTTAGTTCGTAATCGATGGAAAAAAAGGAAGGCTAAGAAACAGGCAGAAAATAACGATGAGAGTGGTAGTACTCCTGCAAAGAAAGAGAAAGGATTCCGAGAGAAAACATGAAATTGGGTTTTATGAGCTTTAGGTCTTACTTGAGTTTGAGTGTTTGTAGCGAGTCAGTGGGATAAAATCACAGATTGGTTTAATACTTTGTTTAGATGAAAGACTTCAGATGTAACAGATAGAGCCAAAGACCAAGTTGAAAGTACTTTACGATTAAAAGAAAGTAATCCAGAGAAGTTTGAGAAATATAAAGGATTAGGTAAATATATTGATGAACAATATGATACGATGATGGCTAGAGAGATTACCTCATGATTTGGAGGAATGAGTATTGCTGATGGGTATAAAAAATATATAGATGAGAAAGCTATAACATTTGAAGATTTTAAGGCTACAGTTCCTATGTGTATAGATAATGAGTTTGATAGTGTAAAAGCATTATTGTCAGAATGAGGATATTATGGATATTCAAGGGAAAAGAGTATGGTTGAATTTAAGCATAAATTATCTAACTGGGCGGATAAAAAGGTAGAACAAGTTTTTTGACCTTTTATGTGAAGTTTGATCTCTTTTAAAAAGTATAATGAAAATAAAGAATTATGACGAAAAGATAAAGTTACTACATGGTTGAAAGAGTGAAAATATACAGAAAGAGAAGAGGAGTTGAACTTGTTTTTTAGACAATATGTAAAAGTAGTAAATTATTTGCAGGAAAAAAAACATCAACTTATTGATAAAATTGCAGAAGAAAAATATGCTAGGTATCCTGGGGAATATGATAGCGTAAAAGATGCTATGAATGATAGAGAGTGGAGAGAACATCATGTATATGACGATCCTAGATACAAGAATTTTTATGAAGGAAAAATCCATAAAGGTATTGATATATTGAAAGACCAAGAGTTATTTGATAGTGACCTTTCTGACAGTATGAAAGCTAAAGTTGGTGCATGTGATAGTACTAGAGAGAAAATAATAGGAAGTGAAAAAGCATTTAATACACTGGAGCATAACACTGATAAAATTCCAGATATTGCTAATAATACCATTAAAGATATTGAAAGTAATTTTGATGAAACTTGGACATATTTCTACTTTACGGGCTTTCATGTATGAATAAATAGTAAACAGAATAATATACAAGAGTTTTTGGAGAAATCTTGATTATTGACAGTGAAGAGATGAATAGTAGATAGTTTAAAAGAATACAAGGATAAACAGAAAGAATGATCTCTCACGCCAGAAGATATAAAAGGTTTTAAAAATCTGGTAAATGAGTACTTCGTGATGAAAAAGGAAGTTTTTATTGCTGCGCAAGCGTTACAAGATATCAAGAGTGATAATTTTGATCCTGTTGAAAGAAGTTGGCAGGTAATGTCTACAACTGTTTCTAGTATTATGAAACAAACAGTTACATCTTGTGAATCTTTTGGTAAAGGTCGAGATCATTATTTAGATGGATATTTTCAAGCAACAGCATGACTTTTGGTTGCATGATGAATGACAATTATAGCAGGTAAAATCTCTGGAATGAAAAAAATAGAAAAAGCAGGAAAGATTATTATAAAATCTACTGCACCAGTTGTTATGGTTAAATCATTCCCAAATATTTCTCGTAGGGCAGACATATTTACAAAGATGCCATCTTGGATGTTGAGACATACGAGGTATAATACTGAAGAAAAGGGTTGGCTCTTGTATAAAGATGTATTAGAAGGGAAAATAAGTATTCAAAAAGCAGAGAGGGTATTGGGGGAATGAATGGAGATTGTGACAGCACAGGGTAAGGTACAAAAGATAACAAAAGTTAAAACATTAATTCATGAAATGATGGAGGTTAAGGACTCAGATACTGCTCGTTGTCTTTATGTTCTTCTTACAGAGGAAGGAAGTGAATTTTTGAAAAATAAATCGTTAAGAGAATTAATATTTGAGTCACAAGAAGTTTGAAAGACTAAACGCCCTTTGCGTTGATTTAGAAAGATGAAGTATTCATTTAGTAAGAATGGACTTTCTGTGTTGAATGCAGTTGATGTTTTTATGAATGATGCTAAAGGATTTGGTAAGTTAAATAGTAACCAAAGGGGTATATATAACTATTTGGTAAATAGTGCTGATTTTAAGGGGTTATTAGCATGAGATATAGAGAATGTATTGTCTAATATTAAGTATATAAATATTTCAAAAATGAATAAGTTGCAAATTAATTACTTAGCATTATATATTAAGCAACAGGGAGGTTTGAAAGAATTAGTAGATGAAAACAAGGTTAAGGCGTTAGTACAAACGATAGAAAAGATGTCTGATATAGATGTGTACAAGTCGTTAGGAACACTAAAATGATTGGAAAAAGAGAAGACAGTTTTGTTAGCACAAAAATGGTTGAAAGATACAACTCAGGAATTGCCTAAAATGTTGCAAGCTCTAAAAGAAGGAGTATTGTTTGAACTTCCAGAAAGTATCATTGTAAAGTTAGATAAAACAATAGCATCATTGAAAAATATAGGTATAGATATTGCTCATTTAGATGATTTGAAAAAGATATTGCAAGGGAAATCATTAGGAGAACAAGAAAATATATGGAGGTTATTTAAAGAATTATCAGATGATGAGATTTCAAAAGTAGTAGCATCGCTAGCAAAAGATGCAAAATTAAAACAAAATATAGAGAGCATTTTATTATCAACAAAGTATCTTTCTGAAGATGAAGTAGTGATAGTAATGACACAAGCGATGAAAGAAAAAGATATTATGCACATATTTAAAAGTAGGTTAAAGTGGGAGTCGCGAGGTGTCAATATGGATAGGCTAAGAAAGATAGAAAACTTTGAAAATTATTTTAAGGGTATGAGTAGGTATTCTCGCGATACAAAAAAGCTGAAGCAAATACAATGAACACTGAGAGAATTGGTAATGCTTGATGATGGTGCATTTACATTGCTTAATAAGTTTTGTGCATCATCTGATGATGTAGAAGAAGTTATCCAGCTTATGGGTAAGTTTGGGTTAAATGGTATGGGTGAATTTAGAAAGTTTTTAGAATGATTAGAAAAAGAAAGAGATATTACACAAGCACTTAAAAAAACAACATTAGTCTTAAACGCTACGGAAATTGAGAACATAAAAAAGATACAATTCCTTACCAAATACCTTGATGATGTTGCAGATCTGAGCAGAACTGGAAAGTTTGTTTCACATATTGATGAGATGATGAATATTGGTAAATTTATCAGTAAATTACTTTAGTTATTGTAATTGTGTTAGAAAAAAGACTCGTGTTTATATTTATTTATTATTGAAATAATGCCTGAAACGATAAACAAAGTAAAAGAACAAGTTGTTGATAAATACATTTCTCATTTTAAACAGCAATTATGATGGTTGGAGAAGAAAGTATTTAATATTTTGCCATTTAGAAAAACTTTAAAAAATTTATTAAGTAGTGATAAAGATATTTCTGATAAACAGTTTGAAAACCTTTCTGATCTTAGTATATGGAGAAAAATTTTGGGGGTGAAAATATTTGAAGTGAGAGTATTTTGAAATTTTGTAGATAAATTTATGAATTTTGCTAAGGAAAAATTTCAAGAGATTGTTAACGCAGAAACACAATGAAAGTTAAAAGAATTGAGAAATACTTTACTTGGTATAAAGAAAAGTTATTCAAAAAAAGAAAGTAGTGAAAGTGAATGAGAAAATAAACAAGAGAAGAATCAAATATGAAAAAGGAAGAGTAAAAAAAAGAAAGTTGTTGCTGATATAGGGGTATGATTTTCAGGGGTAGAATGAGGTTCTTGATCAGATATAAAAGAAAGACTAGAAGATAAAAATTTAACTGAGGAAGAAAAAAAGGTAAAGAAGTGAGAAAAAAAAGAAAAAGCACATACAGAAAAAGAACAAAAATTGAAAAAAAACATGACATACTGATGAGTAACTGCTGGTGCTGTAGCTACATTGTGATTATATCTTAGACAGCTCCAAGCAAGAAAACTTGCAGGGGGGTTGCTTTCTGTGGAAGTTAGGCAAATAGAACAATCAGAAAAGATGATAAAAGAAATGAAAAAATCAATCCAAGCAGGGAGTTTAGAAACTCTTGGAAAGTGGAAAAAATTAGGTGAAAATATTCTTTCTGGAGAGGAGGGAATTAATCTTATTAAAATTATAGGAAAATGAGAAAGAAAGATATTAAAATCTCTTAATGAAGGTATTTTGAAAGAAATTGCTTCATTAGATGATGAAGCAGAAATTATAAAATTCTTAAAAAGTAAATTTTCTAAAAGTTCAGATGAGGTGATCACAACAATGGCAAGAGTCTTTTTAAAGACAAAAAATGTTGATCAAGTTAAAGACGTGGTCCAAGTTATGAGAATGGGAAAAGAAATTCAAACGCTTGCGAGAGTTACTAGAGCAGTATTTCCTTTGTTAGACGCAGTCTGAGCAGGAGCAGCAGTATTTATGTATACTCAAGAAAGTCAAGAAGCTGATGAAATAAGAAAATATAATGCTAAGAGGTGAAGAAATAAACAACAACAAGCTAACTTTCACCTTGCACTTTGAGCTGCTGATGCAGTAGCGAGTGTCGTGGCAATGTGTTCAAGTTCTGGTCCTGCTGGTTGAATAGCACTAGTGGTGTGATTAGGGGGATATGCAGTATACGAAACAGTAGATAATTTAATGTTTAATGTGAGGGACTTTTATTTTCAAAGAAAAGAAGACTATAAAAAACAGTCAAAGTATAAGTTAAGACAGGCAATTTTGCAATCTACGGTAAAACTGTGATGACAATTAGATCCTTCACTTAATGAAAAATTTCAGGAAGCTTTCACTTTTTCCTGGAATATGACAAATTTTGCTCAAGTTACAGGTTGGACTTTTGATTATCTTGATGTACCTCAAACATTAGAAGATGCATATTGGGCATATATGTATCTTGAAGAAATAGATAAACAGGACTATAATCTCGTAAAGAAATATAACCCAGAGTTCCCTAAAGAACCAAATATTTCTGATGAAAAATTAAAATATTTTAATAAGACATACCAAGAGTTAGTGCAAGATACTTCTCCAGAATGAAAAGAACAATTAAAAGAGTATCAGGAACAGAGAGAAAAACTGCAAGAAAAAATAGCATTGAGAATGGGATATATAAAGCAATATATGCCTACTAATAAGAATAAGAAAGAAGAAAAACAACAACAATTTTCATCTGCAATAAAAAGTAATAATGGAATTGCTTTTATAGAGAAAATTTTGGTTAATTCTGGAGTATATGCTAAAATGAAAATGGAAACAATTGGTTCAATTTCTGGGTTGAATGATAGTAATGAGTATATTAAGAAATATTGAGAATACTTGAAAAAACAACAACCAATCATGTTCAAGAAACTTGAGAATATGGAGAAAGAACAACCTTTGCAATTTGAAAATATGTATTATGTTATGACGCATAATCTCTCAAATATGATGATGCAATCTAAGGAAGATGATGTTGAGCAAAAATTTAGTACAGCAAGTGAGTTTTTGACACAATATTATGAATATAGAAATTTAGGAAAAACATCTCTTGAAAAGAGCCTTCATCATCAGTCAGATGCAACGATTTTGTCATTCTGAGGAGAGAAACATACAGAAATATTTGAGTATATTGTTCATCTATGAGATAAAACATATACTCAGATATGAGCTCACCTTTTTTCAGAAGACGAGATGAAAGATAATATTGCATTATATACTTTTAGAGAAGAGTTTAAAGAACGAGAAGAAAATATAACTGATAATGTTGGACAAAATATTTTGTTTGATATTGCAACAAGAATGTATGGGTATACATGAAAAAATGATGCTTTGGCATTAATAAGTTTCTTTTCAGAAGATAAAAAGAATGAATTTGGGATTTACTTTGATTCAGCATGGAGAATAAATGATGATCGATGGCCTGATGCAAGGATAGATTTGGAGAAGATTATCAATGTAAAAAATGACGAGGAATTGAATGCACTATGTAATACTCAATTATTTGGTGATTTAGAGATTGATACAGCAACGGAAACGACAGACGATGTATTAACAGCAGAAACTAAAAATACACTTTATCAGATTATCAAAGAAAATTATCAATATAGAAAACAGAAACTAGAAATTGAAAAAGAGATTGTAGCGTATGTTAGACAGTATTGAGATACAAAGACATGATGAATATGTTTGCCTTATCATCTATTATATAAATGACAAAAAGCAGGGATAGGATCATTGTATAAATATTTTTTTAGATATGATGGAGAGGAGATATATGCAATATCAAGGTGAGATATTGTGCAAAGAGGACTTGATTTTAATGAAATATCACTACATTATCAGTATACAGAAAAATCAAAAGAATTACTCTCAGAAAATCAAAAAAAGAAAGTGGATTTAGTACATCAGTACTATGAAAAACTCGCACAGTTGGTATACTTAAAATGAGGTTTTTCTATAGCATCTTTAGGTCTTGAAAATACTTTTTTATGAACATATTGATCGTATGATAATAATAGACATGAACTTGATATTCCAAGAGAATTGATGGATGTTATTATTCAAAAATGGAATAAGTGGCAGGAAATAGAAACAAGTCTTGAGTATTTACCTTCTGGGGCTAAATCCATACTGATAAACAATAACTATAGAGGATTTGTGCAGTATTTTGATGAGATGTATCAAGGAATATTAAAAAAAATTAGTCATTATTCTACTTCAAACGATATAAATTCAGTTAAAGATTTTTCATCTGTTTATTGGTATCGTACTCCACAATTTTGGAAGTATGATGAAAAGAAAAATAAAACAACTATTGAAAATACTGTTTTCAAACCTCATTCTCAGAATATGAAAGCTTTTTACATACTTGTAAAAAATAAAAAAGAAGAGGGGTTAGATGATATGACATTAGATCAATATATTAAAAATATTGGCGATAGAGAGCCTAGCTCAATGGAATCGAAACTTATTCAAAGATATTGTTTAGTTTATACTAAGTCGTTGCTTGAATACCAATATCTGCAGTATAGTGAAGAAGGGAATATAGAGGGTATATCAAGTAGGTCATTAAGACTCCAGATGCAGTATAAGCAAGATAAAAATGGTAATCCGGTATTTAATGATCAGTGAAAAGTGCAAATTGAGAGTGAAAAAATTTTTGAACAAGAAAGGATTGATGAATTTATTGAGAGAAATTTACAACTTGAAGAAAATTTGTATATTGCACGAGTAGGTAGTGATATGGATGACTGAGAAAATGGAACATTAGATTTTGTTTATCTCAATCCGGAGTTAAAAGCATTCCAAAATCAATTTAACCTCTTTGAAGAGAAAATAAAAAATACTGCAAAAGATGAGTATAACTGGTTTATGAAAAGAGGACTGACAAGTTATGAGGTATTAGAAAATCAGCCATTAAAGATAGCTATTAAAAACTGGAATACGCAAACAGAAGTAGCAATAGATAAGGGAGTATACAAAGTATGAAATTTTTCATTTGATACTATTCAAGAATTGTTATATCATACAACATTTACCAACCGAATACAATGAGAATATTTAGTTCAACATCCAAATTTGAAAGGGAAATTCCAGTCAGATGGTATGGAAATTGAGGTTGATGATAATAAACTGCTTGTATTTGACACGACAATATTGACTACTACTGCTATTAAACAAAACTTTCCATATTTGAAAAATAAACAGAATCTTGAATGATTTATTGCATATTTGAACACCCTTTAATTTATACCATGATAAAATATGTCTAGTGCAACCGTAGAACAAGTAGTTGAAACTATTATAGACAAGAGGAAAGAAGTGGAGTGAAGTTCTTTTTCTGATTTAGTAGATTCTGCGTATTTGCTTTCTGTTACAGGGGTAGATGATAGCAAAAAGTGAATGTTTGAGTCTTTGAAAAATGGTATGTTGTCGTTAATTTGATCGGTTTCATCATTATTTAGGCCAGAAATTTCCAAGTTGAAAAAATATTTTGAGTTACACAAAAATGATGCTCTTTTACTTTGAGTACTAAAGAAAGAAATTGAACATCAGCAGAAACTCAATATTGAGTTAGCACTTCAACAGGCGAACAATAATACCGTACAAAATGTGCACCTTAAATCTCGTCCTGTAAGCAATACATTTGATCATGATGATGTTGATTATAATAAGTCTGAGAACAGTAAACTTGAAAATAGTAAACTTGAGGATAATAAACTTGAGGATAATAATGAATATGATATTGATAAATATATTTGACCCTATTCTTTGGAATATTATGAACAAATGCATACAGCTCATAAATTAGCAAACATAATTGCAAAAAAGTGACCAATAAGGCAATCTTCAAAGAACTACTGTGGTGCAGGGGTTAGGTCTCTGTTGACAAAGTATATGTGATTTTCATGATTTCCTACTTCGTGAGCTCATGGTAAGATACGAGATACTATATTAGAAGAGAGGGTTATTACAACAAAGGAATGAAAAATGGTAAAATTTATAAAAGAAAAAGTAAAAACTCCATACGAAGCAAAACCTTGAGCTGTTATTCCTTATGAGGCGTACGCTGAATTATGAACATCTGCTCGTAAACAAAGTGGTCATGTCGAAATAAAATGAAGTGATTGAAAATATTATTTTGATCTTAAGGCATCAATGCCGTGATGATCAGCGAGAGTATCGTTTGCAGAGGCACAAAAAATGACAGCAGAAGAATATCGTAAGAAAACATGATTTCAAGGATATGTGTATTATCCTGTCATAGAGGGAGAGATCCCAGCTCATTGATTTTGATAAAAGCTCCTCAAAAATATATGGATTATCTTGTAGTATAAAAAAGTATTGTTATGGAATAAGGTTATGTGAAGCAATTTTACGATGTATTTTTTTGTTTTTGCTTAATTATCATTTAAAAAGTACCACCAAATAGACATAGTTAGATTGCTTAGATTCTAACTAAAAATAAATGATGGTACAAAAACAAGGCTACA
>PDWI01008845.1_pt1 | contig 11741 bp, 7 predicted proteins | sample 1430891 | NCBI WGS metagenome assembly PDWI01 (sample SAMN01162508, study PRJNA174530) | Oral metagenome, whole genome shotgun sequencing project. | biome: Marine environment; feature: Marine mammal; material: Swab sample of the gingival sulcus; isolation source: swab sample of gingival sulcus...
GCGGTTGACGGCATCAGTTTTAATATCGAAAAAGGCAAAACCTTTGGCTTGGTCGGCGAATCGGGCAGTGGCAAATCGACGACAGGTCGCTCGATTATTCGGCTGTATAAGCCGACTGATGGCGAAGTTTACTTTAAAGGTCATAAAATTAGCGGTGACTTTGACAGTAAAACTAAAGAAGTGGTTCGCGATGGCATACAAATGATCTTTCAAGACCCAATGTCATCGCTTAACCCACGTAAAACAGTGCTCAATATCGTCGCCGAGGGCTTGGAAAACAACATGCCAAATATTTCAGAAGATGAAAAACGTAGTCGCGTCTGCGCAGTGCTTGAAAAAGTTGGTATGAACGCCGATTTTATCACGCGCTACCCGCATCAGTTTTCCGGTGGTCAGCGCCAGCGCATTGGCATTGCCCGCGCCCTTATTATGGAACCCGATTTAATTATTGCCGACGAGGCAATCAGCGCTCTTGACGTTTCGATTCAGGCGCAAGTAGTCAATTTGCTGAAAGAAATTCAGCAAGACACTGGCATTACACTTTTGTTTATCGCGCACGACTTATCAATGGTCAAATATATTTCAGATAATATCGGCGTGATGCACTTGGGGCATATTGTCGAATCAGGTGATAAAAATGCAATTTTTAACAACCCGATTCACCCCTACACCCATTCGCTGTTGTCGGCTATTCCACAACCTAACCCGTTAGTTGAACGCAACCGCAAAAGTAAAATTTACTTATATGACACATGCGGCATAGATTATACGGCTGGACAGTTAGTACAATATGACGACAATCATAAGGTACTGGCAACAGAACGCGAATTCGAACTGTGGAAAAACGGCAATTATGATGGTTATCTAAGTGTGCAACAAGATTAACAATACGAATCCCCTCTTTTCTCAATTTGAAAGAGGGGATTTTATAATGCATTTAGCACATAAAGGGTAAAGTATAGTCATCACTTAACTGTCAGTAATTCTTTTGGATAATTGTTAATCACTTTACAGCCTGTTTCTGTTACTAAGACAAGATCTTCAATTCTGATACCAAACTCGCCTTCAATATAAACCCCTGGCTCTATCGAAAAGAACATGCCCGGCTGGCAAATGGCATCACTGCTGGCGCTGACATCAGGAAACTCATGAACGGCAATGCCAATACCATGTCCTGTCCGGTGTATAAAGTATTCACCTAGTCCTGCCTTTTCAATTTCTCTTCTTGCTATTTTATCAATATCACTTAACTTAACACCGGGTTTAACGGCCTCAATTGCCTTAAGATTGGCAGATAATACCGCTTGATAAGCTTTTAAGTATTTTTCTGTCGGCTTACCGCGATAGAAACTGCGTGTCATATCTGAACAATAATTATTGTAAAGACACCCCATATCAACAATGATGGCACCCTCGTGTGGCATTGTATCATCAGGTTCGTGATGCGGCTCAGCACCATTGACACCATAGCAGACAATTGGTGTAAACGAAAGATCTTGCGCGCCGAGTTCAATAAAAAATTCTTTTATCTTCGCCTGTAAAGTTAATTCGCTTTCTTTGTTTTCACAGAGTGAACGATATACTTTTTCCATTGCTGCATCATTAATCCGTGATGACTCTTCCATTACTGCTATCTCTTGAACAGATTTAATTAGTCTTACATCATCAATACAAGGTGAGCCAATGACATAATTTGCATGTTTAAGCGTCATCAGTGGCATTAAAAAGCGCGCTTGCCATTCTTTATCGATACCGATTGTGATGTCTTTCTCTAAATACTCACTCAATAATTGCACAGGGTTATCACAATCTCCGAAATAAAGTACCTCACCCACTGGTAATTCAACTTTAAACATCTCATGTAAAAATAGTTTCAAATTGCCATCTTTCGCAATTAATGCTACCGCCATGCGTTCGCCAGATGATATAGAGTGACCCGTTAAATAAAAAATAGAATCTTGAGCGGTGACGATTAGGTAATCAATACCAGATTTTTTCATCTGGTTATGCACTTTATTAACACGTTCATTGTACATATATTCTCCTATCTTTGTAAATCGTTTAACACTTACTTACAAAATATAAAGGCACCTTTTTTAGATAGGTGCCTAATATTGTTAATGCTAAATTAATACTAAATTTCACTTTTTGACATGGCGCGCTTCCAAGCATATAGTCCCAGTGATAAACTGATGACGCCATACGCGACAAATGCTCTAAAAAACTCACCAATTTGTGGGTCACCAAACAATTTTTTACCTGCTGTCGGTGATACGATAAACAATGTATGGAACAACAACACGCCCAAAAATGCCTGCTTATTGGTGGCTTTAGTTACTGAAGCGCCTCCGACGAGTAACGCTGCCACAGAAAACATACCAATTTGCATATGTGAGCCATAGGTGTTTAATACGCCGACGTTTTGTAGTAAGATGATTTGTCCCCATGCTGCCAATACCATTGAAATAACTATAGCTATAACTCTGACGCGATCAACATTGATGCCAGAAACCTTAGCAACGTGTTGATCGTGTCCGACTGTTTTAAAGTCTTGACCGATTTTGGTCGACGTAATAATGTTGTTAAACAATGCCACTAAGGCAATCACAGCACCGGTAATAATAGGGAATTTTATTTTTCTTATTGCCTGTAAGTCTTTTGGTCCAACGCCCATGTACTCTACGGCAAATGCAAAAACTAAAATCGCTGCCCAGAAAACAATTTTTATCAACTGCTTTTTCTTTGAGTAGTAAACGACGTCTGGCGTAATAATACTATATAAAAAGCTGTCTTCTTTTAATTTTAGCATGCGAGTGATTGGCTTGTTAAAATAGACGATTATTGAATAGACAAGCGCGATTAAGGCACAGATAAATAAAATATTAATAACACCCATTTTCCAGAGACCATCTAATGAATACTTGAGTCCGTCAGATGTTAAACCAAAACTATTAATTTTGTTAGTGCCCGCCAAGTCTACCGTATTACGAATGCCACGACCACCGGGAATTAGCATTCGCTTATAAGCAATTGGAATAACAGCCCCTGCTAAAAATAAAAAGACAAATTGATAAAGCGCATTGGCAAAAAATCCTACAATCATACTGGTAATCATTTCTTGACCACGCGTCTTATTGAGTAGCTTACCAACTAGTATACCAAAGACAATTGCAATTGGCACTGATAACGCCATGACAAAAATCAAACCACCTGGTCCTGCAATGCGGTAGTTTGCAGCCACTAATATTGCAATTTGACCAGCCATAGCACCGATAATAATGGCAAAGTTGAGACCCATACCAGCAATAACTGGTACAATGAGCGCCAATACTAAAAATGAATTTCTCGATATACGCTCAAGTATTTGACTGACTAAAAAGAATGGTGGTTGCCCAGCAATGATAATACCCGCAATACAGATGACAATAAATATAACAGTTACAATATGCTTCATCAAGTAGCCAAAGACATTTATCTTAGTCAGATCTTTTTCTTGCTTTTTCACCTTTTCTGCCATTAACTTTCACCTCCTATTTGGGTTAAAGCGAACAGGATAACGCCATTTTGCACTGCCATTCTAATAATTTCTGATAGATTTCCCTCTGTCAAAATTGAGTTGGCGACAGGTAATGCAATTGTCAACAATCCTTGAAATAGAAAGGTACCAATTAAGACGTGCATTATATTTGCTCGCTTAGCCGTTGCACCACCAATCAAAACGGCAGCAACCGCTGGGAAAGCAGCCATCAAAGGCGCTTGATAAAGTTGCATAAAACCGTAACTCTGTGAAAAAATGATAATACCAACTGCACCTAATACAGTAGACATTGTCGTTCCGATGATACGGTAGTGATTGACGTTAATGCCACTTGCTTCAGCAAAACGCGGATTATCACCAGCAGCCTTAAGCATGACACCAGATCGACTTTTGGTAAAAAGCCAAACTAATAAACACATCAGCGCGACAAATAAGAGCATTGCCGTCGGTATACTGAATACAGTGCGATAATGCTCTGAGTTATAATTTTGTAGTACATAACTATCTGTTTTATTAAATAATGTGACAAGTTTTCCAGTCGATATTTCGCGTAAAAACTTAATTGATAAAGCGTCGTTTAACAATTTGCTAAAGATGCCATCCAGAGAAATGACATTTCTAAGCCCACGGCCAAGTGGCCAAGCCATACGCGTATCAGAAAACGGTATTAAGATCCAACCAATACTCATCAGCGAAACCACAGAAAAACCAGTATAAGTTGAAACAATCATTTCAGAACCTTTAACGCGGTTGAGCATTAAACCATATAAGTAGCCCGCTAAAAGCGTAAAGGGCAATGCAAATATAATTGACATAAAAAGACCTGTCCAACCAGTAAAACCCATTTGAAAAGAAATAATCGTTCCTAACAGACCGGTTAGAATACCAATTGGCAAGCCAAAATTTGGTCCTATGCCACATTGAATCGCCGGTACCATAGCCAACACTAGAATTGCGTTCATGCCAAAACGAACCATCGAATCAGATAGTAATGGTAAAAACGGCAAGCCTTGTGATATGGCAAGAATACAAATTAATGCGAAGAATATTGTTATAATTAATCGTGGAAACGACGCACTGCGTGTCATTTCGCTCAGCTTAGAACTTAATCGTTTTTTATCTTGATTATTTTCCATTCGTCGTTCCCCCTTTAACCTTATGATAATCACCTGACATCATTAATCCAAAATCCTGATCTGATGCGTCAGGTGCGAGTATACCTTCTAATTTACCCTCACAGACGATTGCGATGCGGTCACAAACTGTGCGTAGTTCAGCTAATTCAGAAGAAGTCATAACGACCGTCATGCCCATTTCTTCGTTTAACTTAACGAGTGTATCAAGCACCAATTTTTTTGCACCGATATCAATACCACGGGTTGGCTCAGAAACGAATAATACTTTTGGTTCTAAAGTAAGGGCACGCGCAACGCAAACTTTTTGTTGATTTCCACCACTCAGTCTTCTGGTAATCTGGACTGGCCCAGTACAGCGAATGTCGAGTTCTTCAATCATTTTATTGGCATGATCACGCACTGCTTTTCCATCTCTGAAAATAGCCTTCATAAATTTGCCTTTAACCTTCATACTCGTTATGGCTATATTGTCTTCTATCGACGTATCAAGCAATAAGCCAACACCACGTCTATCTTCCGAAACGAAGGCTAAACCCGCATTAAGCGCGCCACTCGTATTATTTAATTCTATTTTTTCGCCGTCTAAGGTAACGTCGCCACTTGCTGGATAAAGGCCCATTATACCATTTGCAATGCCAATTTTACCCTGACCAGCAAGTCCACCGATGCCAAGTATCTCACCCTTTTTCACTTCTAAATTAACACCTTTAACGCGTTCGCCCGGCATATTAACCTGTAAATTATCGAGTTTTAAAATGATTTCTTCAGTGGCAAAACTGGAAGATGCTTTACGTTTCATTTCTACTTTACGACCAACCATCAATTCAGCTAATTCCAAAATATCTGTATCTGATTTTGCTTTGCTGGCAACTAATTCTCCATCGCGTAAAATTGTCACTTGATCAGCTGCTTCCATGACCTCATCTAAACGGTGTGTAATAAACAAAATACCTATCCCTTGTGCTGCTAATTTTTTCATCGCTTTCAATAAATTAGCTGCTTCAGACTCGGTTAACACTGCAGTGGGCTCATCAAAAACTAGAATCTTAATATTTTCTTTATCAATTTCACGCGCTATTTCAACAAATTGCATGTGACCTACTGGTAAGCCAGACACCTTTACATATTCTTCAATATCTAAACCAAGTGTATCAACCGCTTTTTGTGCATCTTTTTTCATGCGAAAGCGATTGAGCGACTTTAAGGCATCGCTGCGCGTAATTGAACTAACAATGTTGTCTTTAGTAATCTCTCTATTCAGTTTAATATTTTCTGTTAATGTAAAACCAGGAATTAACATGAATTCTTGATGCACCATGCCGATTCCCATTTCCATCGCCTCTTTTGGTGAACCGATATTGGTGATCTCGCCATTTATTTTTACTTGACCTGAAAATCCCCCTGTCGAATGAATGACTGGCATACCAAACAAAATGTTCATTAATGTCGATTTTCCTGCTCCATTTTCACCAAGCAATGCATGTATTTCACCCGGCTTTACGCTAAGACTGACCCCCTTTAAAACTCTGTTGCCATAGTACTCTTTGATGATGTCTTTCATTTCTAGAGCGTACATCTTACCTCCTTATTGAATTAATAATTCGATACATTCTTAAAGGGACTGTTTTTCAACAGCCCCTCAGACCCTAGACAAATGCCCAATTTCTTTGTTGCTGCGCAAAATATCGGCTCTCACGTATGGCTTTATACGCTGCGATCCACCATTTTGCTTGCGCCTCAAACTTGAACATTTTCTAATGCCTGAAGATTATCAATTCTCAAAGGGGCTGTTTTTCAACAGCCCCTTATCATAATATAATCTTTTTAAACTAACGACTAAAATGTATAGAAGTCAAGTAAGAACATTAGATAGTTAGGATACTCTACGCCATTATCGACGAGTGATTGCATTTTAATTTCGGTTTTTGCATAGGCTTCAAATTCAGCTTTTAACGCTTTCGCATCGAACTTTTCTGTGATCTCGCCTTGAATCCACTTTTTAGCGTACTCCGCACTACCTTGAATATACATCATAGAAACAGGTACTGCCCAAGTAGAAAATCTACCGGCTACACCACGATCAGCCAAAACAGTTTTCGTCTCTTCTAAGATATAATCCATATCGGCCTTTTTGTCATCAGGAATATCTAGCGCTAACGCTGATGGATAACCGTGAGTAGGCGATGGACAGCAAGGTTGCGGATAAATTGCACCTTGTGCAACAGAAGCCTCGATTAGTGGTACTTGCATTGAGCAGTTCGTTGAAAAGAACGCTGTATCTTTACCATACTTAGCAACCATTCTCGGAACATCTTCTAAAATAAACTGTTGTGCACCTGGTACACCAGCATCACCTGTTGGGTCTGGCGCAGTTGCATCAACAAATTCTAAACCAATATTTTCACAAGTTTGTTTCATTAAGTCACGTCTTGCAGATAAAAGTGCATATGACATATGTCGTGGAAACGAATAGTGAACAAAGACCTTAGCGCCTAATTTTTTAGCTTGCTCAGGAATTGTTGTACCCATTGTCAATTCATCGAGATTTAATACGATATCAGCTTTAGAAGAAATCATAGCTGGATCTTCACCAGGGACGCCAGCGATAACAAGTAAATCATCTCTTAATTCTCTTGCTTTTTCAATACCAGCAGAAACGCCAGGTACCGCTTGAACAATAATCAGTGCCTTAATATCAGGATCAGAAGCAAGTTCTACGATGTTTGAAATTGTTGTATCTTGCTCATCCATAAACTTATCAGGGTAAGTTTTTAATACGACGTGCTCATCACCATACTGCTTTAATACGTTTTCAGCTGCGCGATATTCCTCTTCATTTTGTGAAACCGTACCTGTCAAGATACCAATTTTCCAATCGCCACCTGCTGTATCTTCTTTTGAAGCAGCAGTCGTTTCCGCTGCAGCAGTCGTTTCATTAGTTTTTTCATCAGAACCAGATTCTGGTGCTCCACCACATGCGGTTAATGAAAATACCATCGCTAATACCAACATTAGTGCCATCAATTTTTTTAGCATAATTTACCTCCAGTTTAAACAATGCCTCATTTCCAGATATTCTACAACGCTATTTATATTATTTATTATTGCGCTGCTTAATCTGGCACACTTTAACCCAGATTATTCACGCCTATAACACTCCATAAGTTAATACATTGCACCACCGATCAGTAAATGATTGCATTTATGATCAGCCCAACTTTTTATGTAGTGATATGAATATTCTGGGTCTAATTCTTAAACAAGAATTGTTAACATTATATTATAATTTTAACTATTTGTCGAGTAATTCATGCTCGTTTGTTATCTTTTTACTAAATCAATCAAAATTTTTAATAATTCAGTTTTAGTTAAAGTTCCCATTCAAGTTCAGGTTTCCAACCCACAAAAGGTTCTTATTTCTATAACGATTCATTCAATTTGTCACTTCGAGAAAACAGGTAAAAGCAAAAAGTCGCGCATTTTTCAGCGCATTCACCCTACCAAAAAATTACCTTAAATATCTCAATTACTATAATTCTACAGTGCTTTTTTGCCGATATTATAGATGTGTGTACAATAATTGGTAATTTTTTGATCGGCCTTTTAGCTAGTACTATACAGTGTTCAAGATTTCTAAATTTATTCATTTCGTGCTAATAAGTGATTTTTTCAAAATTCGATATTGCGATATCTGCACGAATATCAGCTTTATAGGTAATCGATCATTTTCAATATGACACTGAAAGCGTAAGATTTTTCTAAAGTTAACCCAGATTGAAGTAAGTAGGAGGAATTTGTGAAGCAATATTTACATTTCAAAAAATTAATTAGTCTGATTTTACTGTTAGCGCTAATCGTTGGCTTGATACCACCTAACGAATTTACCAGCTATGCAACAATTGACGAAATTAGTAATTTTGATTTATCAGGTGACGGTAAAGTTGTAGCCAATTACGACGATAGTAATCCAACAGATAAAAAAATCGTCATCACTGGTGAAGGCACTATCAAATACGACAACTGGGTTGCTATGGCACAAAAAATTAACCCAGCCTATTATAATAACGTTGAAAACTCGACACGCGCCTGGCATATTGACAATGAAGAAGATTTTAATATTGTCTTTAATAGCACAAATGACAATGATATTAAACTATGTGGCTCAGCAGGCTATATGCAGGGTTTATTCACTGGCTTTTCCGGCGACATTCGCTTTGATAAATTAGTTAATCTCGCGCCAGATGTTACCAATTTATCATTTATTTTTGCCTATGCACCAAAGTTTAACCAGCCTTTGGATAATTGGAATGTCAGCAATGTAACAGATATGGGTTATATGTTTAAAGGCGCACATGCCTTTAATCAGTCACTGAATAACTGGCATGTCAGCAATGTGACAAATATGAGTTATATGTTCAATGATGCCGATAATTTTAATCAGCCATTAAACAACTGGCATGTCAACAATGTGACAAATATGAGTTATATGTTTAAAGGTGCAAAAACCTTTGATCAGCCACTTAACAACTGGAAGACAGACGGCGTCACAAATATGCGCTCGATGTTTTATGATGCTACAACCTTTAATCAGCCACTCGATAGCTGGAAGACAGACAATGTTACAAATATGCGCTCAATGTTTACTGGTGCAACCAGCTTTAATCAGTCATTAAACGAATGGAATGTCAGCAATGTGTCAGATATGAGTTATATGTTTAAAGGTGCAAAAACCTTTGATCAGCCACTTAACAATTGGAAGACAGACGACGTCACAAATATGCGCTCGATGTTTTATGACGCTTCAACCTTTAATCAGCCGCTTAATAGCTGGAAGACAGACAATGTTACAAACATGCGCTCGATGTTTGCAGGTGCAACCACCTTTAACCAGTCATTGAACAAATGGAATGTCAGCAATGTAACAGATATGAGTTATTTGTTTAAAGGTGCAAAAGCCTTTAATCAGCCACTTAACAATTGGAAGACAGACGACGTCACAAATATGCGCTCGATGTTTAAAGGTGCATATGCCTTTAATCAACCACTTAATAATTGGAACACTGCCAATGTGACAAATATGAATGAGATGTTTTCTGACACAATGCACTATGAAAAGTCAATTGAGTTGAATATAAGCAGCTTAACTGATGGAATAACCAGTGCCTTTATGGGCTGCGCTAGCGCAAACATTACGTTGAATAATCAAGCTAATAATAAGGATATTGACGCAGCAGATGCCTTTAATAATATGTCACTGAGTTACCTAGAATTTAGCGGACTCAAAAATGCTAAAATTAACAGTTTTAGCGGTGACTATATCGTCGAAGACGTCGTGACAAAAACTACAACCGCATGCGCACTCAATACACCATTTATATTTACCGATAATCGGCACTACAAAGTGTATCTTGCGCCAAAAAATGAGCTGATAATTAACGATATTAGAAAAGATTATCAACTTGGTCAAACGACCAATGAAAGTCTTGATTTAGCTGCGCTGATGCCTGATGATGCCGGCGTAATCACGACCAGTATGGGTGCTATCAGCGGCACTAATATGTCAATCTTAACTAATCTAAGAATGTCAGGTAATACAATAGATTACCAATTAAGCGGTAGCGGTTCAATCGGCGACACAGCGATACTGCCGTTTACCATCAACAGCACCAACTATCAAGAGGTCAACTTTAATTTAGTCATTAAACTAATAGGAACACCTAAAAAGCAGTTAAGCGACTGCATAATTAATCCAATTCCAAATCAAACCTACACAGGAAGCGAAATTAAGCCATCATTAACGATTACAGATAGTGGCTATCAGCTAAAAAAGGATTTCGATTATTCAACTGTTTATACTGAAAACATCGCAATTGGTATGGCCAAAGTCAGCATAACGGGAAAGGCCAATTACGAAGGCGATGTCAGTAAATACTTTAGCATTGTTGCCGCGACACCACAAGATGACGATGACGACGTCACTGGCAACAATGACGATGATAACAATAATGACAATAACAATGACGGTAATAACAGCGACGATAATCATAACGACGACAATCATAACGACAACGATAATAACGACAACGATAATAACGACAACGATAATAACGACAACGATAATAACGACAACAATCATAACGGCAACGATAATAACGACATCGATAATAACGACATCGATAATAACGACAACGATAATAACGACAACGATGACAGTGAGGACAGTAACAGCGAGGATATTAGCAGTGATGATGAGAATAATATAGATACTAATAATATCAATGAGGACGACAATGCAGATAATAGTCAATCTGACGAAGGAGCAGTATTCATCAAAACCCCGCCTCGTGAAGCGACCGCACTAAAACAGCCAACCACACCGCAAAATTCGACCAAACATAGTCGATCAGCTAATGACTTTTCCGATGTTAAACGAGGTGATTGGTTTAATAAGGCGGTTGATTATGTCATAAAAAAAAGCTTGATGAACGGCACGAGTAATAACACTTTTAGCCCTCGGTTAAAAATAACACGCGCCATGATAGTAACAGTACTCTACCGTTTAGCCGGCGAGCCAGCTGTCAGTAGTCGTTCGACTTTTAGCGATATTGCCAATAATATGTGGTATAGTAAGCCAGTAACATGGTCACAAGCTAATGGCGTTGCCAAAGGTTATCAAGATGGCAGCTTTAAGCCAAATGATAGCTTGACGCGTGAACAATTGGTGGCAATGCTCTACCGCTATGCCAATGCAAAACAGTATGACGTCGGTGCTAAGACCAATTTAACAAGCTATAGTGACAGCGCCAATATTACACCCTACGCGCGAGACGCCATGCAGTGGGCAGTAAAAAATGGCGTAATCAAAGGCACAACAGCAACGACGCTCGCCCCGCAAGGTCATGCAACGCGCGCCCAGTTAGCAACGATTATAACGCGTTTTAATGAATTATTTACAAAATAATTTTATGAAAAGCAACCTCGTATAATATAAACATAGCTATTTCTTTACATCTATTCTGAAATAAGCTAGATTAAACATAAGATACTGTGGGTTAGTAGAAACAACC
>PDWI01024483.1_pt1 | contig 11741 bp, 14 predicted proteins | sample 1430891 | NCBI WGS metagenome assembly PDWI01 (sample SAMN01162508, study PRJNA174530) | Oral metagenome, whole genome shotgun sequencing project. | biome: Marine environment; feature: Marine mammal; material: Swab sample of the gingival sulcus; isolation source: swab sample of gingival sulcus...
TGTAGAACAAGCATACACACATTATTACCATGCACTTGCACACCCTTTGGGGGCAAACTTTATCGAAAGTTTCAGTCGCATTTCGTACCGTTGGCGTCAATGGAATTTCACCACCCGTATTATGTATGCGGAAAAAGGACTGAGCAATGCCGGAAACAATATGGGCGAGAATATATTTTACCCTGTAACCGATGCTTCTGCCGGAGCTTGGATACCAAGTTCAAGCTATGGAAACGTGATTTTACAAGGCAACCGACAACACATCTTATATGCGGATATTGATGTTGCATGGAGTCCTGCACAAACTCGCCATAAACTGCAATTGTTTGCACAACTGTTTTTCCGACAATCACAAACGGAAACAAAGCATACCAAAGATGTTGGATTTTTTATTGGAGGCAGAACACACCTCAGCCAAATTAATGCGTTGTTTTAAAAGAGACATTTAAAATAAAAAAGGTTGTCCAATACTTTAGACAACCTTTTAGAATATTTCTTTACTTATTGGACTTTATTTCTGGCTGGTAAAAAAATCCAAAAAGCACAATGGCAATCAACACAATAAATTGCACCAACGATAAAACATTGGAAGAAAAAATTTCCCAAATATTTATTTCGTAAACATAGTACATTATGAACAGAAAGAGGCTATACACACCCATTACAGCTAATAATATCCGTCGTCGTTTAACCAATGAGTCTTTAATTTTTTTACGTTGTGCAAAAGCAATTATGGATAATGCAAATAAAATTGAGCAACACACCATAACAGTTACCGAAAGACTTGTGTCTATTTCATAAAATGAAAGAATCACTGTAATAACTATCAATGGAATCAATGCCATAAAAAACACCAACCATTTTTGATACTTTTTCATATTACTTTAATTTTTCTTTTCTAATATCTTTTATCAAATTAACCATTGATGCAAGTACCCCCAAGGCTAAAAGGCACGGAACAATTAGGCTAAAGCCATGCCATTTAATAGCTCCGTAAAAGTATAAAGCAACAAAAAGCATTAAAGCCAAGCCCATTTTTTTCAAAAATATCATCAATGGTTTTTTATGTTTTATTTTTACTTGAGCCATAATATAAATCCATCAACAATAACACGATAAAAAAACATGCTAAAAATCGTGTTTTAGCACATATCTCTTTTATAGTTTCACTTAATTTCTTTCTTAAACATCTTCTTTTTCAAAAGCAATATGCATAGATAAATTAAGATATAAGCTAAATAATAAATAAGTATTTCAGTACTATTATTTTTAAAGAAATTATTACCTGTAACTAAGTAGGTAATTAAAAATGCGGCAAATAATGTGATTGTTGCGATGACTAATTTTTTAAAAATCTCTTTCATAAGCTATATATTTTACGAGTACCTGCTAATAATCTCAAATTTAAAAATATTTCTCGTTGCCTATTTTGAAATAATCACATCTTTAATTTGATATTGATTGACTACGTTTCTTCCGCAATCCAATATATTTACACCAAATTTATGATTACTTTCGACAGCAAACCCTCCCTCTTTTTTTATTATTTCAATGCGTTCACCCGTTGAATTAAGACTAAGCTTTGTATTAATCACAATTAAATCGGTAAAAACATTTATGGATTTTATTCGTTTATTGAAATCCCTTTTAATTCTATGGCTTAACTCATCCATTGTAATGTCCGACTCAACGTGCAATTGTTTTTGAAATGAAAACGATTGTAGTTTTATGCCTGTTTGTCTAAATAAAATGACAATAATAGCAGAAAAATACAGCGAACAAAACGCTGCAAAAGAAGCACTCAACAATAATTTCACATCAATATTGGTTAACGGCCTATTCAACAAAAGAAATATCAGACACATCAATACGAAATAAACACAAAAGAACGTGATGCTTTTTTTAAATAGATAGTCCATGACTTCAATAATTTATAAAGTTTTACAAAAAATTGGAAACATTAATTATCCAAAACATACTTTTAACAACACTTATAAAGTGATAGCCTTTGTTATTTTCTTCCCCCAACGTTAATGTCCGACAACAACCCCAAATATAAAAAATACTTATCAAATTTAATAGAAAAACACAATATTTTGTCCAAATACTATGGTGAATGATGAATTGAAGATTGGGTATTTCTCGATAGCTATTGGCGATTTAACTTTTTACCTTTAACTTTTACCTTTATTAACTAACCACAGCCTCTACTCTACACAAAAACACATCTCGTTCTTCGTTTCTAATGGCTTTTACCCAATGAGCATCACCATTAAACGCATAGTAAATTTGTAAAACATCATTGAAACGACTTTCGTAAAGAAAATTCATTTCAACACGTTTAATTGAATTCTCCAAAATACCTTTTTCATGCAAACAATCACACACCCATTGGTAATACCTCACATTATTGGTATGGTGATTCGGGTCTAAATCCGAAAAACGAACATTGATTGAAAAAACAAACTCCATATTTTGCTTTAAACGCAATTTTCGGGGATTTTCGGGCAAGGCTTTCTCGCAGAATATCGGTATTTTATCAAGGATATGATGAGGAATTTGCGGTCGAAGATTTTCATTAAGAATCAACCAGCTTGCAGAACCACTAACACAAACTTGGTTTTTAGCATTTAGATATTCAAAATCGCGAAGAAAAAACAATGAATCTAAAGCACTTGGCCAAGTACGTAATTTAATCGTATCCGTCCATTCTATTTTTTGATGAATATGAATTTCGGTACGAGCCAAAACCCAATGTAAATTTCTTTCGGCTAAATCATAAAATCCGTAATTCAGTTGAGCTGCATGCTCCCATGCAATTTCTTGAAATTTTCGAACGATTCCTGCAATATTGAAATATTTTTCAGGGTTAACTTCAAACGAACGAACTTCCTCAAAACTCTCAAACGGCTTAATTTCAAAAGTATTTTCCATGGTATTCTGTTAAAATCTATTTAAAAACAAAAAAAAGTATGTTTAAACCAAAAGCTTTATATACTTTTACTTTGTTAATTTAATCGCAAATTAAGAAAATATTTAGCATCAATCATTTCTTTCATTCTATTTTTTGGAGTCATCGGTGCTTTTGTTTCCAAAATTTCAAAAACAGACAATAAGGTTACCATTCAAAAAGAGAGTGTTTTAAAAATTGATTTAAGTCAACCCATTCCCGATCGGACACCGGACAATCCATTTGCAACCTTTAATTTCGACCCTTACGACATAAAAAAAACCGTTGGTCTTAACGACATTCTTCGCAGCCTCGAAGTGGCTAAAAAAGACAATAAGATTAAAGGTATTTACCTTGATATTAGCTCTGCAAATTGTGGAATGGCAACTGCCGAAGAAATACGCGATGCCATTGTTGATTTTAGAGAATCAAGCGGAAAATGGGTGATTGCTTATGCTGACAACTTCACACAAAAAGCGTATTATGTGGCAAGTGCCGCCGACGAAATTTATATTAATCCGCAAGGATTGATGGATTTTCGCGGACTATCGGCTCAAATTATGTATTACAAATCGGTTTTAGATAAAATAGGCGTAAAACCACAAGTTTTCAGACACGGAAAATTCAAATCTGCCGTTGAGCCTTTCCTTGTTGACGAAATGAGCGAAGCCAATCGTTTACAAACCATGACTTACCTTAACGCGTTGTGGGGAAAAATGCTAAAAACCATTTCCGAAGAACGTAATATCAGCATTGATAAACTCAACGATATTGCAGATAACTTAAGCATAAGAGAAGCACAAGATGCCGTAAATTTAGGTTTGATTGACGGTTTGAAATACACCGATGAAATGATTGCCTTAATCAATGAAAAAATGGAGAAAGAGGCTACCGATAAAATCAATTATATCAGCATGGCAAAATACGCTTCTTACATGAAAACATCCTTGAAAAAAGATTTAGGCAAAGACCGAATTGCTGTTATTTTTGCCGAAGGCAATATTGTTGACGGTAAAGGCGACCCAAAAAAAATTGGCGGAAATCACTTTGCGGAAATTATTCGTAAAGCACGTTTAGACGATAAAGTAAAAGCCATTGTACTTCGTGTAAACTCTCCCGGAGGAAGCGGTCAAGCATCAGAAATTATGTGGCGTGAAATAATGCTTGCAAAAGAACAAAAACCGGTGGTTGTTAGCATGGGAAATCTTGCAGCATCGGGCGGTTACTACATTTCTTGTGCAGCCGATTACATTTACGCACAACCAACAACCATTACAGGCTCAATCGGTGTATTTGGCTTAATGTTTAGCGGCGAAGAACTTATCACGAAAAAAATCGGGGTTAATGTTGAAGTGGTAAACACCAACAGTCATTCCGACATGGGAAATATCACTCGCCAATTTTCAGACGTTGAAAGCGAATATATGCAAGGTATGGTTGAAAGATTTTATGATGTATTTATTACTCGCGTTGCCGAAGGTAGAGGAATGACCAAAGAACAAGTTGATGAAATTGGACAAGGTCGTGTTTGGGCAGGAATTAATGCCATTGAAATTGGACTTGTTGATGAGTTTGGCGGTTTGGAAGAAGCTGTAAAAAAAGCGGCTGAATTGGCAAATCTTGAAAAATATAAAATACAAGAATTTCCTCAAACAAAAGATTTCTTCATGCAATTCTTTACAGAGTTTAATATGTCATCACGCATGAATGTTCTTGAACAAATTCCGGGATTTGACAAAAATTCATACAGCGAAATCCAAGATTTCATTTCTATGGATAAAGGCGTATATGCTCGTATGATGATGGACGTAGAAATAGAATAAATTTTATTGTCAACAATAATATTATAAAATCATGAAGAAGAAAACATTTGTGATAAAAGGTCTTGCAATAACACTTATTGCTTCAATTTTACTAACAAGTTGTGTGAGTTCTACAGTTATACAATCAAAACCAAGCGGAGCAAATTTATACATTAACGACGAGCCTGTAGGGAAAACACCTTACAACTATAACGACAAAAAAATTGTAGGTAGCTTTAATAATATTCGATTAGAAAAAGAAGGTTACGAAACATTTTATACTTCATTTTCTCGAGACGAAGAACTAAACGTAGGAGCATTGGTTGGAGGCATATTTCTATTGTTCCCATTTTTATGGATAATGGATTACAAACCAAACCATATCTATGAACTTAAACCTGCCGGAGAAAACTATCAACCTAAAAAAACGACCATAAGTCAATCAAAAGCAAAAAAACTCAGAGAACTAAAACAATTGCTTGACGATGATATTCTCACCAAACAAGAATATGAAAAAGAGAAAGCAAAAATTTTAAACGAAGATTAAGCTTATGTTTTAGTCGTTATAAAACGAAACAATCAACAGAAACCCTCTTATGAAATTCATCGGAGGTTTTTGTTTTTATGTGCTTAACCGTAAGTATACGGAATAACCTCAAAGCGATAATTTTCCGCCTGTAGTTTTTCAAGTGTCATAGGCAATGCTTTCAGCATATTGGGAGCAGCTTTCTCAGAATCATGAAACACAATAATAGAACCTGAACGCACATTATTTATCACATTTCGGTAACACTTTTCCGGCGAAATTTTCCGATTATAATCATGACTTAAAATATCCCACAGCACGATTTGGTAATGTTTAGAAAGCCTCACAGCCTGACGCCTTCTAATTCGACCGTAAGGAGGGCGAAACAATTTCGTATCTAAAAATTCCGATGCCAATTCCACATCATCTAAATAGGCTTTGGTTCTGCTTTTAAAACCTTTTAAATGCGAGTACGAATGGTTACCAAGCCTATGACCTTGTTTAATTATCAAATCAATAATTTCGGGGTAATGCTCGGCATTTCTACCCAAACAAAAAAACGTAGCTTTTGCCTGATACTGCTCAAGTATTTCCAGAGTTTTATGAGTAACGTCAGGCGTAGGTCCATCGTCAAATGTTAAATACACTATTTTTTCATTGGTTGGGACTCTCCACAAATGATGTTGCCAAGGCGTTTTTTGTATAATTGTAGGTACTCTGCTTAACATAATGCAAAGATAATTGAAAATTTAAGAAGAAAATCTTACGAAAGATTTTTGGAATTAGAAATAAAACATTTATCTTTGCACTCGCAAAAGGGAATTGTCCGATGGTGTAATGGCAACACAGCTGGTTTTGGTCCAGCCGTGCTTTTTTATTTCAATAAAGTTTAAACTCCCGGAATAATCGCTTCTTTGTAATGCTTTAAGGTTGGATTTCCCTGTTTATCCAATAAAACGGTAATAACATCAAAACGAGCTTCTTTATCTATCTTTTTTTCTTCGATGTAAGCATTGGCGGCTTCCAACAAATATCGTTTCTTGGCTTTGGTTATGGCACGTGTTGGATTTTCAAGGCAAGTATCCATGCGAGATTTCACTTCTACAAACACCAAAAAGTCATTAGTTTCGGCAATAACATCCAACTCTTTTTTACGAAAAAACCAATTTCTGTCACGAATTTTATACCCTTGTGATATTAAAAAATCACAAGCCATCGTTTCACCCAAGTCGCCAAATTCTTTTGATGTCATATCAAAAAAAATCCCGACACATGGTCGGGATTATATTATTTATTTTACAATCAGTTTTTGTGTTTCAACAATCTTATCGTCTAAAATATATCGACAGAAATAAGTACCGGATTCTAATTCACCAACAGGAATACTTAAAATGCCTGAAGACTCTAAATTATATCTTTTTACTTCTTTACCCAACATATCATACATTACAACATTAAGGTGTGAACCAAATGAAAGATTATACTCAATATTGGCTTGACTGTTTGCAGGGTTAGGATAAATATCAGAAACCAATGTATTTCCGAAATTATCTTCAACTGCAGAACCTTCGGCATTAAACACAAGAGTTACAAAAGTTTCATCACTCGGGTCATCAACATTAAATACTCTTAACTTATACGTTGATGTACCGGCATTTCCTAGTGCTTTATAATGAAACGAAAAGCCGTCTTTTATTTCGTTCGCAGTAAATGCAACAGCAGGAGACATTGTAAAAGGAGGCACTATACAAGACCCCGGCACACACATTTGAAACCAAGAACCTTCCACCGTTGTTTGAGGTAAAATTTCTGCTTTTACAGAAACATCACTTGACGTGAGATTTTCCACCTCAAATTCAAAAACAATCTCTTCGCTTGTAGAACCTTCTTTTGTAATGGTTGTACCTGAAATATTTTCATCGCCTTCACCTAGCAATGAAATACTTTGTGCTTGTACAGCAAACACAAACGAAACTAAAATAATGGATAGTAAATATTTTTTCATAATTTTAAATTTTATTCATTTTAATTTTACAAAGATAACAAAACAGACATAAAAACACAATTAATCTTCCAGATATTTATAAAAGCATCTCGACACAAACACAATATCATTAAAATTTAAACTGAAAAGTATCTTTTTTACCAAAAGTATCATAAAAATTTGTATCTTGTGCCCTTGAAAATTAAAATTTAAACTCTTATGAAAAAGATTACACTATTGGTAATAGCTTCTTTATTAGTTATTACAGTCTTTGCACAGCAAAGACAAGCAGAATTTCAATTGCGTGCAACAGACAACACAGAACTAACCAGACAAGACTGGATACCTGTTGCCGGTGATTTTACAGCAACTGACATCAATGGGAACACTCACCACCTACAAGAGTACCTTGACGCCGGTAAATATGTTGTGATTGACTTCTCTGCAACATGGTGTCCTCCTTGTTGGCAATTACACCACAGTGGCATCCTTGATGATTTACACAACACTTACGGACCAGAAGGAACCGATGAAATGGTTGTGTTATGGATTGAAATAGATGGTTCCACAAGTTTGTCAGACATTCAAGGAACAGGACCAAACACACAAGGAGACTGGACAGTTGGTGGCACTTGGCCAGTACCCATTATTAACAACGGTGCACCGGCAGCTTCATTCCCTACTTTCACAGGTTCTGTACCTACTGTAGTTGGAGTATGCCCTTCCGGTTATTACAAAACAGTAACAGGCGAAGCATGGAGCAATGTTGCACAAAATGTTTACGATGCACTTTCCGCTTGCCCGACTGAAAACGATCCTCCTGTAGTTGACTTCACAGCTCCGTTAAATGGATTTGTTAATATAGACGCAACATTTACCGACAATAGTGTTTCTGTTACTGAAATTACCAGTCGCGAATGGACATTTGAATCAGGTACACCTGAAACTTCAAGTGATGAAACTGTTAATGTACAATGGGCAGCAACCGGAACTTATGAAGTAACCTTAACCGTTACCAATGCCAATGGTTCCAACAGTAAAACAAAATCAATCACCATTAATGAAGCCAATGTTGATGATTTTCATGTAACCTTTGAAGAATGCATTGACTTTGCAACAAACATTGCTCCTTACAACTGGACAACTGTTGATGTTGATGGTAATCCGACTTATGGTATACAAAATGTTTCTTTCCCTGGTGATAGTGAGGCAATGCCTTTTAAGATTTTTAGTTTTTCAGGTCTTGGAAGTCCTGCCGGATGGGAAGCTGCAGAAGGCGATAAATATGCTGTAACAATGGGTGCAGTACAGGCTCAAAACAACGATTGGTTAATTTCTCCGCAATTTACGGTTGACAACTCTCACAAAACCTTTAAATTTAAAGCAAAATCGGCGAGCATGCAATGGCCGGAAAAATTTAAAGTAGGAGTTTCTACCACCGACAACAACCCTAATAGCTTTACAATTATTTCTTCAGGAAATTCAGTTCAAGCGCCTGGAGAATTCACAGAATTTTCTTATGATTTATCGGCTTATGACGGACAAGATATTTACGTTGCTATACAGTGTGTAAGCTATGATGCTTTTGCTTTTATGGTTGATGAACTTATCATTGATGGAACTTCAGGAATTAATGATGAAGAAGTAAACTTTGGAGTTTATCCTAACCCCTCAAACGGAATGGTTAACATCAGCAACGCTGAAACTGCAAATGTTAAAATTATGAATAACCTTGGACAGGTAATCATGAAACGTAACGACATTTCAAAACTTGAGTCTTTTGACATGAGTAAATTTGAATCAGGTTCTTACATCATTAACATTGAAATTAACAACCATGTTTACAATCAACATTTAATTCTTACTAAATAATTAAGATAGAATTGTAAAATAATTAGAAAGTGTTTAAAAGTCATTTAACTGTCATTCAAATAAAAATGACCTGACTTTTAAACACTTTCTTTTTTTATTGTATTTTTGGTTTGATATTTGTATTATTACATCGAAATTAAAAAAATAAATTATGAAACGTATTGTATTTGCACTGGCATTGATGTTAACAACAGCATCATTATTCGCACAAAAAATTCCAAATGTTCAGCTTAAAAGCCTTGATCAAAAAACCGTTCAATCAAAAGGTGTGATTGTAAACGAAAAAGGTGGCCCTACCTTGCTTTGTTTTTGGGCAACTTGGTGTAAACCTTGTGTTAAAGAATTAAACATATACAACGATTTGTATCCCGATTGGGCAGAAGAAACCGGTGTTAAAATTGTTTTAGTATCTGTTGACAACGCTCGAAGCATGAGCCGTGTTGCTCCTTTTGTTTCAGGTAAAGCTTGGGATTTTGATGTTTACATTGACTCCAACTCCGACCTTAAACGTGCAATGAATGTTATTAATGTTCCTCACACTTTCCTACTTGACAAAGACGGTAAAGTAGTTTGGCAACACACATCATTTATGGATGGTGACGAAGAAGAAGTTTACGAACAAATCAAGAAACTTGTCAAATAGATTTTAGTGTTTAGCGATAGCTATTGAGATTAGGAACCATTAGAAGGAACCACTCGATAGTCATCGAAAATAAAGTAAAAGAGAGTGTCCTAAATTTTAGGGCATTCTTTTTTGATTGTATTTTACAGCTTTCGCTATTCCAAGTTTCCTCTTGATGATTATCAGGATTATAAACTTTTAACCTTCCAACTTTATAACTTTCTTCCCGATAACTATCGGGATATTACCTATAATTAAAAATTATCATATATATTTGTCAGCAAAATAAGATAAAAATGAAACATTTAATTAAGTTTATTCCTGTGCTTTTACTTTTGTTTCCCTTGATTACAAAGGCACAAGAAGATGGACGATTTACAGGAAACTTTCAGGGTGATTTTCAATATTACATAACAGACACAGCAATTAATGCTGTTGCACCCGATGAAAAAATGCTCTTAAATTCTTATGCGAATTTTTCTTATACCAAAGGTAAATTTGCAGCAGGTTTCCGCTACGAAGGCTACTTAAACACATTGGCAGGCTTCCCCGGAGATGATGGTCGTAACGATGGTGTTGGTATTCCTTACCGCTGGGCATCTTTCACAAGCCACGGTTTTCATATTACTGCCGGTAACTTCTACGAACAATTCGGTAACGGATTAACCTTGCGTTCTTACGAAGAAAAATCATTGGGTGTTGATAACTCCATTGACGGTATTCGAGTAAAATACAATCCTAAACCCGGAATTAATTTCACCGGATTGGTAGGAAAACAACGAAACTATTTTAAATATGGTGCCGGAATTGTTCGCGGTTTCGATGGTGAAATTGGTATCAATGATTTATTTTCAAGTTTGCAAAGTAAAAAATTAAGGGTTACCATTGGAGGTAGTTTTGTCAGTAAATATCAAAAAGACGAAGACCCGATTTATAACTTACCCGAAAATGTTGGGGTAAGTGCCGGACGCATGAATCTTTCTTACGAAACCTTTAATTTTAACACCGAATATGCATATAAAATTAACGACCCATCTACTGATAACGGATACATTTACAAATCGGGACAAGCCTTTTTAGCAACAGCAACTTATGCAAAAAGTGGTTTAGGAGTATTATTATCTACCAAATGGGTTGACAACATGAGTTTCCGCTCAGACAGAAATGCTGTTTTAACAGACCTTAACATTAACCAACTACCGGAAATTACCAAAAACCATACGTATATGTTGGCTGCTTATTATCCTTACGCCACACAACCAAAAGGCGAATGGGGAATGCAAGCAGAGGTTATTTATAATTTCAAACGCAAATCTACATTGGGAGGTAAGTATGGAACAACCATAGCATTAAATTATTCTCGTGTACACAGCATTGGAAAAGAAACCATTAACGACACTATTCCCATTGGTGTAGCAGGAACCGACGGATACAAAACAAGCTTTTTCAGCATTGGCAAAGAGCTTTATTTTCAAGACATCAATGTTGAATTGAGTAAAAAAGTATCTAAAAAAGTTAAATTGGCATTAACTTACCAAAACCTAACCTTTAACAATGCCGTTTTAAAACAATCCGAATTTCATGATATGATTCATGCTAACATTGCCATTGCAGATGTTACTTATAAATTCACAAGAAAACAAAGTATACGAGGCGAATTGCAAGGCATGTTTACCAACGACGATAAAGGCGATTGGGCTATGGGATTGGTAGAATTCAGTATTCCTCATTTCTTTTTTACCGTTATGGATAACTGGAACTACGGAAACGACAACAAAGACAAACGATACCATTATTATACGCTTGGTTTAGGTTACATTAACAAAGGAAACCGCATACAATTATCTTACGGCAAACAACGTCAAGGTGTAATGTGTGTCGGAGGCGTATGCCGAACCGTTCCTGCGTCTAATGGTTTAATGTTAACAATTTCAAGTACCTTTTAATACATAAAATTATGAATACAAAACATATCATCATAGCCA
>PDWI01008846.1_pt1 | contig 11739 bp, 9 predicted proteins | sample 1430891 | NCBI WGS metagenome assembly PDWI01 (sample SAMN01162508, study PRJNA174530) | Oral metagenome, whole genome shotgun sequencing project. | biome: Marine environment; feature: Marine mammal; material: Swab sample of the gingival sulcus; isolation source: swab sample of gingival sulcus...
CACAGAAATGTGTATGCCTGGCGATAACGTAGAAATGACAATCGAGCTTATTTCTCCAATCGCAGTAGAGCAAGGACAGAACTTCTCAATCAGAGAAGGTGGAAGAACTGTTGGTGCTGGTGCGGTAGCAAATATTATAGAGTAATTTAACAACATATGTTGTTTATAAAGAAAAGACCGATTCATTTCGGTCTTTTTTAATTACTTGTATCCACGCAATCACTGCTATTATAAGTTACTTTAATTTTCGGCAGCGTTCACGCATCGCTACGCTCGCTCCACTACGGTTAACTACCTTAAATTAAAGCAACTTATACGCCAACGTGATTGCTTACATCGTATGTAGTAACAGAGTACCGTTATCCTGAGCGGAGTATGCGAGCTTACGAGTATACGAAGTCGAACGGATCTGACCAAGAAGCAACCCTGAGTGACCTTAGGGAGCCGAACGGGTCTTGCTATTTACTTTCTCAATTCTTCAAGCAAATTCTCGCACGTTCTTTCCACAATGTCAAATACATTACTAAAACCATCAGCACCACCATAGTATGGGTCAGGTACTTCTGCCATATCGTCATTTGCTTCAGGGTCAAAGCTTCTAAATAGTTTTATCTTATCCTTGTATTCATCAAGACTTTTTGTTAATAAAACACCCCTATTTGAAACATCCATCGGTAAAATTAAATCATAGTATTCAAAATCCATCGCTTGTAAGGTTCTGCCTCTTAAATGTTCCATTTTAATACCATGTTTTTTAGCTTCTGCTATCATTCTGCTATCAGGTAATTCGCCAACGTGCCAACTACCCGTTCCGCATGATTCAATCTCAAATTCATCACTGAAGCCATTTTTTTCAACTAAGTCTTCAAATATTGCGTGTGCCAGTGGACTACGACAAATGTTGCCCAAACAGACAAATAAAATTTTAGTTTTTTTCATAATAAAATCCTTTTCTTTACTTGTTAAAACCTAGTTTTAATTCTAGCATATTACAAGTAAAATTCAAGTAAATAGCATATTTTAGTATAAATATGTTTAAATTCTATAACTTATCACATATGTCTAACATTTAACATAAAGTTAAAAACTTGTTAAAATAAGGTAAATACTAAACATTTTATTTAGAATGTAAATTTTCACCTACTTTTTTGAACAAAACGTGAATAAACTTTATACAAAATATTGACAATATATATATATATATATATAATGTAAGTGGATTTTTAAAAATCTAGGTAGAAAGTATTAGATAATTTCTTGCATAAATTATCGACGCTCATTAAGTCTTCTATGTAACTTATGCTAGAAGACTTAATGTTTTTTCTACACATTAACAGTTGTCTTTGGTATAGACAAAATCAAAAAGGAGGTAACTATGGCATTATCTAATGAAATGATTCAAGCAAAATCAGAACAATTCATTGCATTAACACAGCAAATTCCTTATGCACCTATTGCATTTGAAAAGGGAGATGGGGCGTTACTTTACACCCATGATGGACAAAAGTTTATAGACTTTTTATCTAGTGCTTGTTCTACAAACTTAGGGCATGGCAATAAAGAGATTGCTGATGCTGTTAAAGAACAAATGGACAAGCTTGCGTCTTACACTTTTGCGTATTTTAACACAGCGCCAGCGGTATTATTGGCTGAAGAACTGTGTTCGCTATTACCAAATAATCATCAAAATAAGGCATTATTTAGTAATACGGGTTCAGCTAGTATTGATGCAGCCATGAAAATTGCTAGAGCTTATACTGGCAGAAGCAAGATAATTTCAATGGTTGGTGCGTATCATGGTAGTACTTATGGTTCAATTTCTGTATCGGCACTAAGCTTAAATATGAGAAGAAAGTTTGGACCACTGATTCCTGATATCTTTCATTTTAGATATCCAGATGCTAAGCATAGCTGGCAGTCTTGCATCCAAGAAATGGAAGACGCATTCAGCATGTACCTTGATCCTAAGGAAGTGGCGGCTATTATTATTGAGCCAATTGCTGGGGACTTAGGCTTATTAGATCCTCCTAAGGAATGGGTTCAAGCACTCAGAAAAATCTGTGATGAACACGGTATTTTACTGGTTAGTGATGAAATCCAATTAGCTTTATGTAGAACTGGTAAATGGTTCTGTATAGAACACTTTGATGTAGAAGCTGACCTTTATGTAATGGGTAAATCTGTTGGCGGTGGTTTGCCAATGGGTGTTGTATTAGGCAGAAAAGAAATCATGGATTACTTAGAACCGCCTGCACATCTATTTACCTTATCAGCTTGTGCCTCAGTTTGTGTAGCAGCCTTAAAGAACATCGAAATTATGAAACGAATAGATGCTAACAAACTATCCCTTGAAAAAGGCGAATATTTGAAAGATAAATTCGTTCAATTAAAAAATAAATTTGATTTTATCGGCGATATTAGGGGCTATGGTCTAAGTATTGGCGTAGATATTATTGATCCTAAGACGGGGGAATTAGATCCAATCGCAACATCTAAAATATGTTATGAATGCTTTAAGCGTGGTGTTGTTTTAATATTCTTAAACGGTGCAACACTTAGGGTTCAACCACCTCTAGTAATAGAATATGAGCAAATGGATGAAGCAATGGCAATAGTTGAAAGTGCAATGCAAGATTACGCTGATGGCAAAATTAGTGATGAAGTACTAAAAGAAATTAAGGGCTGGTAATCAGTGCACTCAAACTCAATTAGATAAATAATAGGAAGGATAATTTTATGGAAACAAATAATAAAATGAGCTGGAAAAAGGTCATGGTATTTGCTGGTACTTATATCGCAACGATTATCGGTTCTGGTTTTGCCACTGGTCAAGAAATAATGCAGTTCTTTGCATACTATGGTATGGAAGGAATAATTGGTAGTTTAATCACCATGGCAATCTTTGTATTTATTGGTGTTGAAGTATTAAACAGAGGTCGATTAACCAAACCAAAGGATTCCATGAGTATCTATAAGTTATACACTGGAAAATATATCGGTATGTTTTTAGATTGGTTTATTCCTGTTTTCTTATTTGCAGTATTTGTAGTAATGGTATCTGGTGCTGGTGCAACATTAACTGAATACTATGGCTTAAACCCTTATGTAGGTAGGGTAGGTATGGCTGTACTGGCTTATTTAGCAATATCTTTTGGACTAGAAAAACTATCGAATGTACTAGGTTTTATTGGACCTATCATTATCATATTCACCGTAGCAGTTGGTTTGATCAGTGCTATTAGTAATGCCGGTAGTTTAGATGCTTCATTAGAATTTATTAAGACTGCTGAGGTTGCAAAACCAACGCCAAACCCATATTTTGCAGGTGTTTTATATGCAGCATATAACGCAGTTGTTATTATCGGTATATTAGGTAGCTTGGGGGCAACAACTGATAATAAAAAAGAAGCAACTTATGGTGGTGCCTTAGGTGCTATTGCCCTTATGGGAGCTGCTTTACTAATGATTTTAGCGATAATTTCACAAGCACCAGTGTTATTTGACAAAGGTATTCCAACACTTGTACTGGCAGACCAAATCAGCCCAACAGTTGGTATGTTATTCTCAATCATCCTGCTAATGGGTATCTTCTCAACAGCAGCGCCATTATTATGGCAGTTTTCTGCAAGATTTACCAAAGACGGTACTAAAAAGTTCAAAATCTTTTCACTTATTGCCACAATTGCTGGTTTGATAGGTGGCTTCCTACCATTTGGTAAGCTAGTTGGTACAATTTACCCTTATACTGGTTATCTTGGTTTAGTGATCATGGCTCTTATTTTAATAAAGTCAATTATGCTTAAAAAACAAGGCAAAACTGGTGCAGAAGAACTAGCAGCAATCGAAGGTAACACAAAAACAGAAGAATAATATTTAAATCTAGCTTGCCCTGCCTTATAAGGTGGGGCATATTTTGTTTATGATACGCTGAATATTTTAAGAAAAGAGGAATTTATGTACGGAATTAACGAAGTTTTAGAGGGTTTAATACGTGATGACTATTCAGAACACTTGTCTGACCAAGCTTTTGAAATCGACTGTTCTTTGGGTGAAAATCCTTATGGCATCTATCCTGAAATCAAATTAGATGAACATATGCTACATTCCATTGGTACTTATCCGCATGATGAAGATGATGTCAAAGAAGCTATTGTCAAGAGATATTCAAAAATTGCTAATTTAACAAGTTCAAATATTGCCTTAACTTGCGGTTCGATGGGTGGCTTAATTTGTCTTAACAGAGTATTTATGAAAAAAGGCAAAAACGTAATAGGACCTGCGCCACAGTTTACAGCTATTGTTGATGACTTTAACGTTTATGAGGCAAATTATATACCAGTAAAAATGAAAAAAGAAAACAATTATAAGTTTGATGTAGATGATTTTATAGCAGTTGTTAAAAAAGAAAAGGACGCTTATATTTATCTAGATAATCCGAATAATCCTACTGGTCAGATTTTTGATTTAGCTGATATTGAAAAAATAATTCAAGTAGCTAAGGAAGTTAATAGCTTTGTTTGTGTGGACGAAGCCTATGGTGACTACATGGCTGATAACAATTCGGGCATTAACCTAATAGACAAGTATGATAACATGGTCGTGTTTAGAACCTTATCAAAAGGAACTGGTGGCGCTGGTATCAGAATGGGTTATTTATTAGCAAGTGAAAAATTTATTAGCATATTTAATAAAGTTAACATACCGTTTGCTACAACAGGTTTTGCTAACTATGTTGGTGCTAAAATTGTTAATAGCGGTTGGGAAAAGTTTGCTATTGAAAAGTCCTTAGTTAATAAAAAAGAACTAATTGATTCTCTAAAAAACATCAAAGTATCATATACCGCTATGGAAGTGCCAATTGCTATGTATTATGTAGAAGATGATGTCAACCTAGAACAAGTGATGATAGATAATGGTTTAAGAGTGGTTACTTGTGAAGGCTATCACAATGTTTCTCATAATGCTGTGAGAATAAACTTGCATAAAGACTTTGCTAAAATGAAGGAACTTATGCTCAAGATAGATGCAACATTTGATAAGTAATATGTTGTATGCCCTCTTGTTAAAATTATTAGCCTAGAGGGCTTTTTTTTATCGCTAATTGTGGTATAATTGTCCTAGCTTTAAGTTAGGAAGGTATAAAATGAACATAGCAATTATAGTTTGTAATGGCATAGATGTATGGGATTTAGCATTTCCATATAAGGCATTTAGTAGCTTACAGAATGTCAATTTAACTGTGGCTACAAACACAGAAGATGGCGAAATAGTATGTAAAGATAAAAACCTAGTGTTAGGTGGGTTTGAGTCTATTGATATTCTTAAAGACATTGATATCCTATGGCTTTGCCAGTCAGAATCATATATAGAAAAATTGAATAAAGACAAGGCTTTTAAGTCTAGAATAGTAAGTTTAGCTTCATTAGCTAAAAAAGTAATTTGTGTTGGAGCTAGTGCCAGTTTTTTAATGGATGGATTCATTGATAAAGGAAAATCTATTGCTACGCATCCTACCTATCAAAGGCGTACCAAAAAAGCAAAGTTAAATTATGTATCTGATGTTATATTAAATAATGAAAATATCATAAGTATGTCAGCTAGAATAGGTGTAATATTTGCTATTAAAGAAATATTTGATGAATTTTTTAGTGAAGACGAATTTTCAGCTTTTCTTGGTCAATTTAATTTAACAAATTTTGATTTTTCTTCAGATACCATTGATAGTAAAAAAAGAATAAAAGATCTTAAAAAACTATTTAAGCAAACCTTAAAACTAGAAGCTGATAAAAATATATTGCAGCTAAAAGTAGACTCTATACAAGATAGTTTTGCTTTTTATGTGCAAGATAATTTTGATTTTTTGAGTTTTGCTGTTATTTATAGTATGTTATCAAATATCCCTAGCAAAACTAAGTACATAGTTGCAGATAGAAAAGATAATTTTTATGTTGAGGGTGCTGATTTTTATGTGAAGTCAACTCATGCTCTACATCAAGTTAAAAGAGTCAACACGTTGGTGTTAACAGGTGGCAAGATTATCGAGGAAAGGCTATCTGATAGATTTTTAAAACACTGGATTTCTGAAATTGTGCCAAGAACAGCAAGAATAATTGCTTTAGATTATGCTGATAGATTACTTGGTGTATCTGGTGTACTAGTTGACTATGACCCAATTTTAGAACTTGAAAGAACTGAAAAAGCCAAGATAGACGGTAAATTTGTGTTTTTAGAAAATGCTTACGAGTTGATGATTTACTTGCATAACAATTTGCTAGTATTATGTGATGAAAAACAAGCTGATATATTAAAATCAGAATATTTTTTATAGGAATTAGGAAAGTGACTTGAATATTAGAATATATTATAAAAAGAAAAAACTGCAAGACCCATATTTAAGTCTTTTTAATGAATATAAAAAGAGGCTTAGTCCGTATGCTAAATTGGAACTGAAAACTGGTACTAAAAATGTTAACAAATATAAAGATGATTATATTATCAATATAAATCCAATGTCCAAGGCTTTAAGTTCTGAAGAATTTGCCGAAGAAATAAATGATTGGAGAATAAATTCGTTGACAAACATTGGTTTTGTAATAAATGAAAATATAGAGGATAAAACTTTTAATGTTGCCATTTTACATAATAAAGTTTGTGATGAAATGAGCATATCTGTTCTTGTAGAACAACTATACAGAGCCTTTACGATATTAAACAATAAAACGTATCATAAATAGTATTTTTGTCATCTCGAGTAACACGCTCCTGTCATCTCGAGCGTAGTCGAGAGAACTCATTAGCTTAATAATTTACACAGGGAGGGAGCCAATTGAAACGATATATAGCCATACTTTTACTGTTAACAGTATTCTTATCAGCGAATAGTACAATTATGTTTGCAGATAACATTGAAGACCAAACATTTATAGACCTCAAAAAAGAAGATTGGTTTTATCAATCGGTAATGTCTTTGCATGAAGATGGTATAATTGATGGGATAAACGCGGAATATTTTGACCCTTACGTGGCATCAACCAGAGAAATGTTTATCACAGTATTGTGGCGACTAGATGAACAACCCGAGGGCTACTGTATGTTACCTTTTGATGATATCCATAATACATGGAGTGAAGAAGCTATTAGGTGGGCTTACGGTAATGATATCATCAAGGGCTTTAGTGAAGATAAATTTATGCCTTCTAAGATCATCAATACAGAAGAATTGATTAGTATTTTATATCGCTACACAAAATATAAAAATAGATACATTATGCCATCAAGTTATGACATCAATAGTAATGTGAATTATAGAAAAGCTTCGGGGTATGCAAAAGAAGCAATATCTTGGGCGGTTAGCAATAGGATAATAGATGAAAACGGCAGCCACTTTATGCCTCAGCAAAGCGTTAGTAGAGCAAAACTTTGTTATATTTTAAAAAGGTATCAGGATATTGTTATAGATAAAAAAGAAAATGTAGCAGATGTTTTTGTTGGCAAAGATATAGTAAATAACAATGTACCATACATACAAGAAAACGGAGAGTTAATTGAGCAAATAATAAACTATGCTATAAGTATTGGTAAAAACCCAAATGATATTGGTTTGTATGTCGAAAATTTAGACACTGGCGAGATATATACGCATAATGAAGATAAAATTTTTATTGCAGGAAGTACCTATAAGCTATCTCTTGCCATGCTTTATTATGATAAAATTAACGAAGGCAGTGTTAGATTAACAGATACTTATAGATTTGATAAGTGTGATAAAGAGGGTGGCAGTTGGATAGGCAGAACCTATGATTTTGGTACTTATTTTAGCGTGGATACTCTGTTAACTTGTATGATTAGATATTCAGATAATTGTGCTGCTAGAATATTATTTAAGTATGTTGGTGGCTGGAACGAATTCCACAGACAAGCAAGTAAATATAGTGAAAACTTTGATTTCTATGCACTTGCTACGCAAGGTAATTTTATTACGCCACAGTTTTCTTACGATTGTTTAAAGCATATTTATCATAATAGCGAACACTATGCGATGCTGATTGATGATATGAAAAATTCAGTTGGCTATTACACAGCTTCTGGCTTACCGGTTGAAATAGCACAAAAACCTGGTTACATAGGTAATAATAAACATTGTGTAGCAATAGTATATTCAGAGGTTCCTTATGTAATTTCCCTTTATACAACGGGTGGTGATACAGAATGGAACCTCCAATATATGAACATCATAGCTTACAATTATTTTAATCAATAAACTAATCTATGAAAAATATAAATAAGTTGCTAAGCTGATGCCTAATAGTATAAAAGCTGTAATTAACACTGAAATATTTAAGTGTAGTTTAGATTGTGCAGAATGATTTGATTCTAAGTGTAGACTCTTGACACTCTTTAATCTGTGAATAACAGGCTTGTATAAAAGCAATACTAAAGCTGCATTGATGCCATATTTAATAAGGTTGAATGGCAAGATAGCAACAGGTATCATTTCTGCTATTACTTCTCTTGGCATTCCTGTGTAGATAGGTGTAATAATATAATTCCATAAAAGCATTGTGATAATTGTTAAAACAGCACCTAAAACTAAACCAAATATAGCACTCTTGATTGTCTTATTTTTTTTGTAGATCATAGCAGGTACACATGTAAACATCACACTCGCTACAATGTTAAATAACATTCCTATTGGGCCTGTACTGCTGATACTGATTAGTTCAAAAAAAGCTACTAGTATTGAAACAATAAGAGCTGTTAATGGTCCCCAAATAAGTCCGCCAATTGCAATCGCAACATCCTTAGCTTCGTACTTTAAAAAAGGAAAAGCAGGAAATATTGGGATGCGAATAGCTACAACAATTACGTAAGCAATGGCCGATAGCATGCCGATAATAGCAATTTCTTTTACTGATATTTTCTTCTTTTTTATTTGATTTGTTGTTGAATCCATCATTTTACTCCTTATAAATAAAAAACACCCAAAGTTTTAACAAACTCAGGGCGTTAGCATACACATTCAAAATAAACACATTATATCGTGTATCTTCTCTCATCCAGACTGTAACTGTCGGTTTAGGAATTGCACCTAATCAACCTATAAAGGTTCGTGGACTATACCACCGGTGAGGACTTACACCTCGCCCCGAAGATTTTTACAATGCAAGTGTACATCATTTAAAAAATTTTGTCAAGCACAATATTAAATTCACATAATTTAAGATACGCAAATTTCTTTATCTACACTTTTGATTGTTTCTATCTCTTTACTTGACTTAGGAGCTAAGTCCACAGTAAACTTAGCTATATCTTCATCTACTGTACCAATACCTGCTATACCAAAGTTTTCGATTAAAACCTTAGCCACGTTAGGTGATAAGAAGGCTGGTAGGGTTGGTCCTAAGTGGATGTTTTTTATACCTAATGATAGTAAAGCTAATAGTACTATGACAGCCTTTTGCTCATACCAAGCAATATTATAAACGATTGGTAGTTCGTTTATATCAGATTTTTTAAAGATATCCTTTAAAGTAAGTGCAATAACTGCTAGTGAGTAAGAGTCATTACATTGTCCTGCATCTAACACTCTTGGAATACCAGCGATATCGCCTAATGGTAGTTTGTTGTATCTATATTTAGCACAGCCTGCTGTTAAGATCACGCAATCACTTGGTAACTTTTTAGCAAATTCTGTGTAGTAATTTCTATCTTTCATTCTGCCATCACAACCGCCCATCACAAAGAATTTTTTAATTAGTCCATTTTCCACAGCGGGAACTATTTTGTCAGCTAATGCGATAACTTGGTTATGGGCAAATCCACCAACAATTTTACCACTTTCAATTTCTTCAGGAGCTTTCAGTGTTTTTGCCAGTTCAATAATTTCACTAAAATCCTTGTTACCGTTTTCATCTGCTTCAATATGCTTGCAACCTGGATATCCCGAAGCCCCAGTTGTAAAAATTCTTTGCCTAATTTCTTCGTCTTTTGGTGGTACAATACAGTTTGTAGTAAACAAAATAGGTCCATTAAATGTTTTGAATTCTTCTTTTTGCTTCCACCAAGCATTACCATAGTTTCCCACCAAATTATCGTATTTTTTAAAGAATGGGTAATAGTGAGCTGGTAGCATTTCACTGTGAGTGTATACATCTACACCAGTACCTTTTGTTTGTTCTAGTAGTCTTTCCAAATCTTTTAAATCATGACCAGAAATCAATATTGCTGGGTTATTTTTTGTACCAATATTTACTTCGGTAATTTCTGGGTTACCATAAGAACCAGTATTAGCTGAATCTAGTAAAGCCATTACTTTCACGCCATATTCGCCAGTTTTTAACGTTAAGTTTACTAAATCATCGACACTCAAACTATCGTCCATAGTTGCTGATAGTGCTTCATAAACAAAGGTAAAGATGTCATTATCTTCAAAGCCTAAGTTAAAGGCGTGTTCGCCGTATGCTGCAAAACCTTTTAGTCCATAGATGATAAGTTCTCTTAAAGACCTTACATCTTCATTTAGGGTTGCTAAAACACCAACTGTTTTTGCTTTTTCAAGCATTTCTTCCTTATTTGTAACTGTAAATGTACAAACATCTTTTTTTAATAATTCTTCTTTGCTTTCTTTTACTTCACCCAGTAAAAAATCTCTATGCTGTAAAATTGTATAGATATTTTCTTCTATTGCTTTTGCATCAAAGTTTGCGTTTGTGATTGTCATAAATATTGCATTTACAACGTCCTTATTGATTTCATTATACTTACTTATATCGAGCTTTCCCTTTACCATAATTTCAGAAACGCCTTTTGTGCTATATATTAATAAATCCTGTAAATTTGCCACTTCTTCATTTTTTCCACAAACTCCCTTTATTGTGCAACCTGTGCCCTTCGCTGTCTCTTGACATTGAAAACAAAACATACCCATAATTACCTCCCTTATGTTCGCTTATCTCAGTTTGTAATTAAATTATACAGGAATAAAAAGTGTATGTATGTTGCAATTGCTACAATAACAGTTCTCATATAAAACACACTGTCATTACGTAGTTGAAGAATTTTGCTAGACAACCCTAGACGCTCTCGTCTTATCAATTAAAACAGCTAGTAAAAAGTAACAAAGGGCAAATAATAACTGAATAGCAATGTAAAAGTATAAATCTTTTGAAAAGCCATTTTGAGCAAGTTCATTACCCTTTATATAATAAAAAGTTGGGAAAGCTCGTGAAATATTGATTGCCAGCTTTGGTAGTAGATTTAAGTCCACAAAAACACCCGATATAAAGGCTAGGCAGAGTGGTAAGATGTTGCCAATGCTAGCGATAAAGTCTTTGTTACTATTGATATGGCTTAGCAGGAAGATTAAACCAAGGGAACTGATGCCAAAGGCAAAGATGTTGGTAAAATGGGCTAAGTATTCAATATTACTTTGTCCACCCATCATCAAGATGATTACTAGTACAAGGCAGATGATAAAAATTGTTGCCACAAACTGAGCCAAAAAGCCCGCTAGTTTAAGTTTTAAAATTGGCATAGCAGATATTTTTGTTCTAGCTTGATTTTCTCTACTTTTAAAGCTAATTATGCCAAGTCCTATAATGCCCATAATCACAGCCATTAAAGGATAAGCCAAGAATCTGAATTCAAAATAGTACCAAATTTCATCATACTTTGCCATATTTTTTTTGTTAACAATTTTGGGCTTAATGCTTACTTTTGCTAGTTCTCTTGCCTTCTCTA
>PDWI01022396.1_pt1 | contig 11738 bp, 10 predicted proteins | sample 1430891 | NCBI WGS metagenome assembly PDWI01 (sample SAMN01162508, study PRJNA174530) | Oral metagenome, whole genome shotgun sequencing project. | biome: Marine environment; feature: Marine mammal; material: Swab sample of the gingival sulcus; isolation source: swab sample of gingival sulcus...
ACACCCGTTCCCTTTCCGAACACGGAAGTTAAGCTTCTCTGCGCCGATGGTACTGCATGGGTGACTATGTGGGAGAGTAGGACGCTGCCAGTTCTTTTTATACAACGCCTCGTTGATTTTGCTCAACGAGGCGTTTTTGCGTTTGGGAACTCCTTTACAAGTTAGGAATCAGAAATCAGGAAACAGAAGACAGGGAAGTACCGGGTTTTTGACTATGGCTTTGCTCTTCTTGCTTAGCATTTACTACACTGCACTACTATTCAATTGTCGTTGATTCCTGATTCCTGATTCCTGTTTCCTGTTTCCTGTTTCCTGAACTGGGCGTTTTTGCGTTTGGAGAACTTTCTCCTTGCTTAATCGGCCTTTTTTCTGATACACTCTTAGAAATTTTGAGCATGAATAAAAAACAATTCCTTCCAGCGTGATTGATATGAAAAGAAATTTTTTACTTCCATTATTTTGCCTTTGTCTGCTTCTCTTTCCCTGCCACGTAAATGCCGCTGAACACCGCCTCGGCGGCGGAATCAATTACTGGTACTCCATTGACGAGCTGAAAGGAGATGACTTCAAATTTGATGATACCGGTTTTGGAATCATTGGCTCTTACCAATACTGGGGAGGGTTAATTGGCATTGAGGCAGATATCGAATTACTCCCTGATCGTTTTGGCGAAAATGCTCTTTCTCCACAGGCATACTTTCTTGTAGGGGGTGGCTTATACGCAGGAATTGGTGTTGGAACTACCTATATTGACGGCAATTTCTCAAATGAACCATTCTACGCCTTGCGAGCTGGTTACTGTATGGAGTTATTGCCAAACATCTATGCCGATATATACACAACATACCGTTTTAATGATAATGCCAAACTTGATGATATAAAAGACGATATTGACACCGACAGCCTCTTTTTGGGAGCAACAGTACGCTTTACTATGTAACTCTCTTCTTTTCCCAAAAAAGAGCTAAAGGATAAGAAACAGGCTGCCTGGAGAAATTTTCTGGTCAGCCTTTCTTTATTGGTGCAGAGCCTCCCGCTGCTCATCTGACTCGCAATACTTCAATGCCATTTTTCGGAAATCTTCAGTTCGAGCGGCAAAGACATCAACCACATCAGGATCAAAACTCTCTCCCCGCTCCTCCAAAACGATAGAAATAGCCTTTGAATGAGCAAATGGAGGTTTATAGACCCGGCGACTTATCAGTGCATCATAGACATCAGCAATAGCCATAATCCGTGCACTTAGCGGGATATCTGTGCCGGAAAGACCATGTGGGTAGCCTTTGCCATTCCACTTCTCATGGTGCCCGGCAGCAATTTCCTTGGCAACGTCAAGAAAAGGCAGGGTTCCAACTTTTTTCTGCACCGTTGAAATGACATGGGCACCATATTCAGAGTGACGTTTCATCACTTCAAATTCACGCTCCGTCAATTTGCCCGGTTTTAGTAAAATATCATCGGGAATACCAACCTTGCCAATATCATGCAGGGGTGCCGATCGAACTATCAAATCAATCATCGACGGCGTGAGTATAGCGGTATACGCCTCCTTTTGAGCAAGCCCGGTAGCAAGAATTTTCACATATCCCTTGGTTCGATTAATATGCATACCTGTTTCAGGATCACGATATTCTGCCAATGCCGCCATGCTCTCAATCGTTGCCTGCTGGGTGGCAAGAACCTCATGGGTTCGTCTGTTGACCTCTACTTCCAGATTGTGGTTCTGCTCCTGCAGCTGACGCCTGGCAACGGCAAGGGAAAGGTGGGTGCGAACCCGCGCCTCCAGTTCATCAACATCAAAAGGTTTCTGCACATAGTCGACCGCTCCAAGGCTGAAACAAAGAGCCTTTTTATCAGAATCAGAAAGGGCGGTGAGCATCAACACAGGGATGGAATCTGTCTTCTCTTTTTCCCGTAATTTACGTAATACTGCCAGACCATCTATCCCCGGCATCATAATATCCAGCAGAATAAGATCAGGGGTATGCTCTTCCACATATTTTAAGGCACTTTCTCCATTTAATGCCACCGAGAGATCGTACTTCTCCCCCAGGACACCAACCAAAATATCAAGATTTAACTTGGTATCATCAACAGCCAAAATGGAACAACCAGAGAGGTCGTACATTGTATTTCCTTAACTATTTGTTCTGCTTACGTAAAAGTGTTATCAATTCAACAGCCCTATCAAATTCATATCCTTCTATACAGGCAATTAACTGATCTATTCCCGCCTCTTTGGCGAACACCGGCTGACACGATTGTAAATTTTTCAATCTGGAGACAACATCCCTGCACTCCCTTGGTCTCCGACTACGTACGACAGGAGCAATCTCTTCTAATACAGCAACAAGCTCTTCACAGCTAACCTGCACAAACTCCTCTTCTTTTACTTTCGTATGCTCATTGACATAGGTAAAAAAGTATTGCATCAAGGTATCAAGTTTCTCAAGCAATGCACTGCTTTCTTCTATCCTGTCCGAATCAATAAGCTCCTCAAGTTGTGAACAGGCAGTAAATATCTCCTCCATCCCAACGCTCCCCATTACCCCGCGCAAGGTATGAACGACAAAACGCAACTCTTCCGTATTCTTATCTCCTATCAATTTTCGGAGTCGAGTAATAACATCACTATAATCTGCAGCAATAGTATGCAGGGCTTGCTCATAGAGGTCTTCACGCTGAGCAAAACGACGCAAGGCATCTTCCCGATTTACCGTTAGCCCTTTTGGTTTCTCTTCGTCAACTGCACTCTCCTCTCCCTCTTCTGGACATAGCTCTTGCTTTTTCTTCCGGGGAAAAAACAGTTTTCTTAAAATACTCATGAGTCAAAATTCCAGTAAATCAAAAAAATCAACATAACCATTACAAATGGAGCATCCCATTTCAACAACTCTAACATTTTTTTTCATTCTTGTACAACAGAAGTAATCAAAAGCTTCTTGTAAGACAAGACTTTTTACAAAAAAATAGTATGATAGCAAAAAAGTAGAAAACTTTCTCCAACCACACCAACCCAATCAAAAAAAACTAAAGGACATTCTCTCTTCTATTATCACCCTTATCTCTGCAACAAATTCCTTGACATTTACACAATGCAGGAGGATAACTTACTCTATCAGAAGTGTAGAATGGTTTCCGCTTACGATACGTGATGGACTCTACAAATTTTTATTCTTTGTTCTTTTTCTGACGACTGTATTTTCCTAAGACATCTTTTTGAGAGGATCTCCTCTCTCCAGGAGTTAAAATGAGTAAAATCAGCATACTACTATTTCTTTTCACGTTTGTAATCAGGGGGGGAGGTCTTGCACCCCTCTACGCAAACACCACTCCACCTACCCCACAGGAAAACTGGCCTTCCCATTTGAGGATTCTGACCGGAGCGACAGATGGTCAGTGGGATATTCTGGGTAACGCCATCACTGAGAAACTCAACGACACACTAATCCCCTCCTCTTGTCGACTAGGCGGGGCTGTTGCAAACATGGAGAAGATTGAGCATAATCTTGGAGAACTTGCCTTCTCAATGTCCTGCTTTCTCCCCACATCCGACAAAAAACAACAGCTTTCCATGCGTAAAAACACCGTATTGTTAGCCAATATCTACCCTCAGGTGCTTTATATATTATTGCGTAAGAAATTTGCCGATCGGTATAAAATAGAAAATCTGGAGTCTCTTTTAAAAAAAGATATTCCGGTTCGCTTTGCCACCTTGAAGAAAGGAACGGGTTCATATTTTCTGTTCGAAATGCTGCTGCAATATGGCTACGATTATGATTTTAAACAGTTACAGAAAAAGGGCTGGCAAATAAGCTTCAACAACTATTCGGAAATTGCTGACAGGTTTGTCAACGAAGAGCTGGATGGGTTTGCCTACACCGCAGGCACCGAAATGCCGCTTATTCTAAGGGTAGAGCAGTATATTGATATTACAATTCTTCCCATAGCAGAGAGGGCACTACAGCCCCTGCACAACAATTTTCATACAAATACGTATATAATCCAGCCAGAAACTTATAAAAGCATAACTCGTCCAATAACAACACTCGGAACTTATGCAAGCCTTGTTGTACGTAAGGATCTTCCGACAGATCTCGTCTATTCTATCAACAAAATAATCTGGGAAAACCGCAAAAGCATTGGCAAGAATATGAAAAATTTCACATTCTTCAGTCCCGATATTGCTCTGTCCAAGGGTGTGGCGACACACCCAGGTTCGCTCAAATTCTGGAATGAACTTGCCACCCAACAATAATGAGGAGAAGGTTTCATGAATTTTTTACTACGCACTTTGGCTCTTGTTGCTCTTTTACTCTTTTTCAACACCTCTTTTGTCTGTGGAAAGCAGCAAAACTGGCCTCCACATCTGCGCCTTTTTGCCGGCCCTCCAGGAGGACAGTGGTTTCTTGTTGCTGATCCTCTCAGTAATTTCCTCTCTCAAGACGTGCTCTCCACCTCCTATCGGCAAGGCGGAGGGATTTCCAATCTTGAAAAAATCAACAATGGGCAGGGAGAACTGGGGTTCTCCCTTACCTCCTTTCTTGGAGGAGCTGCCTCCGGTGCCCCTGAATACTCCGGCATCAAGACGGAAAATATCCGTTTTATTGCCAACATCTATCCTCAAATCCTCTATTTTCTTATCCGTACCGAGTTTGCACAAAAACATGCCATTAAAAATGTAGAAGATCTTATACGCCTCAAGGAGCCTGTTCGCTTTGCCCTGCTAAAAAAAGGTACCGGTTCTGAATTTTTTGTTCGCATCCTTCTTCAATATGGATATACCACAACCTATAGTGATCTTAGAGAGAAAGGGTGGAAAATCTTTTTTAACAACTACCCCGAGACAGCGGATAATTTCGTTGAGGGAAAACTCGACTGTTTTGCCTATACAGCAGGAACCCAGGTCCCTCTCTTGCTTGATATGGAGAATTATACAAAATTTACTGTTCTTCCCATTAAAGATGCCGTATTAAACAAACTCAAACAACAATTCAGCTTTAACAGCTATATCATCAGCCCGGAAGTCTACAAGAGTATCACCAAACCGACAAAGACCCTCAGTGACTTTACCTGTATGGTCGCACATAAAAATCTTGCTGATGACCTGGTTGAATCAATCCTTGCCTCACTATGGAAAAACAGGGACGAACTCAGTAAAACACTCATAGAGTTTAACAATTTTTCAAAAAAACAGACCGTCTCATCAGGGATCCCCATACATCCTGGAGCGGAGAAGTTCTGGAATCTCTTGAGGGAGTAGTAAAGAATGACAGAACGAAATCTGCAAAAGGAGAACAGCCTGCGAAATAAACTTATTACTCCATTTATCGTGTTTTTTCCAAGACAAAGACGGAAAATACAATCAATGCAATGAATATGCTTATCAAGTCGCTGCGCTCCAGAGCGCAGGATCTGGTGTCTGACCCAGGGATTACCAAACTTCTTGAAAAGCGTGAAAAAGATCCGGCTATCAAGCTGATAACAAAGAGACAGATATCCTCACGTTTAGTTACAATAACAGAAGGATACCGCTACTTCCGGGATATACTGCTTCTTGATCAGAATGCACACTGTATTGCCTCCAGTAACGAAGGCTACCTGACGATGGATTTTTCTGAAAAAGAGTATGCCAAAAAGGCATTAAACGGGCACTATTTTCTCGGCGATTTCTCTATGGGCAAGGTCTCCAAAACCTTCAGTGCCTACTTCAGTGCTCCCATACAGATTGAGGGTAAATTTGTCGGCGCACTGGTTATTATCAGCGATCTTCCAAAACTTGTTCAATATCCCGATGACAACACTTCCGTTATTGGGGCAATATCTACCAGTATACTCACACCAAAAGGCATCTATATTGCCCACAAAGACAAAAAACTCCTAAGAGAAAAAGATCAAGACCATACCGATACATACAGAAAACTTGTTACAATCAGCGAACAAGGGGCAAAGGTCAGCTACAAACATAATGGTGAAAAATATACCGGTTATGCTCAAAAAGAACCCAATACCCAATGGCTGGTAATCACTTCCGGCCCGACAAAAGAGGTCTTTGCGACCGCCTATCATACAGGACTCATTGTTTTTATCCTCGCTCTCAGTTTTCTCTGTATTGTCTCTCTTCTGGTTATCAGATATGCGACAAACATTATGAATGCCCTACTCTCTCTGGTCTCTTTTGCTGAACAGGTCTCGATGGGAGATCTTGATTTACAGCTTCAACCGACCAACCGTACCGACGAGCTTGGCGTTCTCCATCTCTCTCTTGAATATCTTGTTACAACGCTTAAACAAAGCCTTAAGGAGAAGGAACATGCCAATCGAATGAAAGATGAATTTCTTGCCAATATGAGCCATGAGATACGCACCCCACTCAATGCTATAATTGGTATGACTTACCTCGCTGAAAAGAAGGAACTGAGTGTTGAAAAACACAGCCTCTATCTGAATCGTATCAAGATTGCAGCCCAGTCACTGTTGGGAATCATCAATGATATTCTTGATATTTCAAAGGTTGAAGCAGGAAAAATGACCATTGAAGCAAAACCCTTTGAGTTGCAAGAGATGGTCGAAAACACCCTGGCCATTCATCAGGAAGCGGCAAGAGCCGGAGATATCACTATCACTTTTGACTGTGAAGAGAACACCCCCAAATACTACATAGGCGATGTTCTGCGCATCCGGCAAATTTTAAACAACCTGCTTAGCAATGCGATAAAATTTACCCAAAAGGGAAGCATCCATGTCTCATGCTGGGGAAATAACAACGAGCAAGGAGATTTTCAGCTCTACTTTAGCGTCTCCGATAGCGGTGTTGGTATTGAGGAACAGGTGATTCCATATCTGTTTAACCCCTTTATTCAAGCAGATACCTCTGTTACTCGGAAATTTGGGGGTACAGGGCTTGGGCTATCAATCTGCCGTAACCTTATCTCACTAATGAAGGGTAATATATGGGTTGAAAGCAAAATTGGCAGAGGTTCAACCTTCACCTTCTACCTCCCCCTCCCTGTTGCCGAGAAAAACAGTGTCCAAAGCAGACAGGACACGGGGCAAGAAGCTGCCTGCGATAACAAAAATACAAAAGGAAAAAGAATACTTCTCGCCGAAGACAACGCTGTTAATCAGATGATTTTTGAAGAACTTCTTAAAAGCCTTGATGTAGAAATAACAGCCGTTACAGATGGAGAACAGGCAGTCAAAGCCTTTGGGGAAAACTCATTTGATCTTGTTTTAATGGATATGCAGATGCCGGTAATGGGCGGAATGGAAGCAGCCAAAAAAATTCGTGCTTCTCAACAGGAAAAAAGATGTCCCATCATCGCCCTTACCGCCAATGCTCAGGAAAAAGATAGAACAGCAGCACTGGCAGCCGGCTTGGACGATTATATCACCAAACCAATAGACCCTCCCGCCTTTGAACAAACGGTAAGAAAATGGCTTGCTCACCAGAAATGAAAGCAGCAGAGATGGTTTACGAAAATATAATTACAACCTCTGCCGACCTGCTCTCTCTTGTTACAGAGGCAAAATATCGTGATGCCATCGCCCTTGATACCGAATTTGTCTGGGAGAGAACCTACTATCCGCAGCTGGGGCTTATACAGCTTGCCCTCTCTGATGAAGAGTGCTACCTCATAGACCCTCTTGCCATAGATGATCTGCGCCCCTTGGGAGAGCTCCTCTCCACAACAAAGGTAGTCAAGATATTTCACGATGCACCACAAGATCTCGCCATCCTGGCAAAGGCAACAAACTCCATCCCCTGTAATATATTCGATACCCGCATGGCCGCAGGCTTTGCCGGGCTGCCCGCAACCCTCTCTTTAGCTAACCTTATTGGTCAGCTCTTAGATATAAAACTTGATAAGAGTTCTACCAGAACCAACTGGTTACAACGCCCCCTTTCACCGCAACAGCTGCTCTATGCAGCAGAAGACGTGCGCTATCTACGAGCTATCCGGGTTGTTCTTCTTGCACGAATAACAACACCTTCAGTAAAAAAGTGGCTTAATGAGGAGTTGGCAATACTTGATAATCCCCAAACTTATGACTTTTTCAACCCGAAATTACGCTACAAAAAGATAAAGGGGTTGAACAAGTTAAACAGCAATCAACGCTCCTTATTGAAAGAACTCTACATATGGAGAGAGAACCATGCCCGGCAAAAAAACCGGCCTAGAGGCCATATTGTACAAGACGCTGCCCTGCTGGAGATGGCGATAAAAGAGCCGCAAACCACCGAAGAACTAAAGAAATCTTCTCTATCAGCAAAGGCTGTTAACCGCTATGCCGGGGAGCTGCTTACAATAATGACACAAGACAGATCTGAAGAAAAAAGAGAGCAACCTCACTACAGCAAAACCCATAAGATGTCCAAGAGAGAGAGAGAAGCCCTCACCGCTCTTGATAAATACAGCCGTCTTAAAAGTGAGGCCCTTGGTATTGATCACGCTCTTGTTGCCAACCAGGCAGAGCTTAAAAAACTTGCCAAAACGATAGCAGCAGGCAGCCCCCCAGAGAGAGATAGCAGACTGGCAGAAGGTTGGCGAAGAGAATTTATCAATGACTTTATCGCATAAACTCTGATGATATTTTTCTGTAGAAAGATCCCCGGCAAAACAATATTCACTTTTATTGATGTAATGTTATAATATGATTTTTGTTTAACCAACCTTATTTCCTTGACACCCGTAAAGGATAGTTTTACCCTCCCAAGCAAAGCAAAATGGTATATTAAGAAGTCCACTTCTTTATTGTAAACAACACGTTATAAGGGTAGCAGAAAATGGCAGAAAACAAGCTCAAGTTACTGGAAGAAAAACGTCGTCAGATCGAGATGGGCGGCGGTCTTAAACGCATTGAGAGTCAACATGCCAAAGGCAAGCTCACCGCCAGAGAGCGGCTGCATCTGCTTTTTGATGAGGGCACCTTTGTTGAGATGGATGCCTTTGTTCGGGCTCGTGAGAAATACGGCAGAAAATTTGCTGCCGAATCGGTTATTACCGGCTATGGGCAGATTTACGGACGTATCGTCTATGCCCACTCCCAGGATTTTACCATCACCGGCGGCTCTTTGGGCGAGATGCATTCGGCAAAGATCTGTGCAGCAATGGATGCCGCAGCAAAGATCGGTGCGCCGATTATCGGTCTTAACGACTCTGGCGGGGCGCGAATTCAGGAAGCAGTTGATGCCCTCAACGGCTATGGCAACATCTTTTATAAACACTCTGCCTATTCCGGTGTTATCCCGCAAATAACTGCCATTATGGGGCCTTGTGCCGGAGGAGCGGTTTACTCTCCAGCCCTTACCGACTTTATCTTTATGGTCGATAACACCTCCCAGATGTTTATTACCGGCCCGCAGGTGATAAAGACCGTTACCGGCGAGGAGATCTCTCCGGAAGATCTTGGTGGTGCCATGCTGCATAACGCAGTAAGCGGCAATGCCCACTTCTTCTGCAGAGACGAAAGGGAGTGCCTGAACTCCATCAGGGAGCTGCTGCAGTATCTGCCGCCCAACAATCTGACAAAGGCTCCCCGCTATGAATGCGCAGGCGATATTAACGCCCCGATTGAAGCACTCAATTATCTTGTGCCAGAGAATCCCAATAAGGCTTATGACGTTATGGATATCATTTACCAGCTGGTTGATGATCAGATTTTTATTCCATATATGGATCATTATGCGCAGAATATCGTTACCGGTTATGCCAGAATGAACGGTGCTGCGGTGGGTATTGTTGCCAATCAACCCAAGGTGATGGCAGGATGCCTCGATCTCAATGCCGCCGATAAGGCCGCCCGCTTTATCCGCACCTGCGATGCCTTTAACACTCCGCTGCTCTCTCTGGTTGATGTTCCGGGTTTTCTCCCAGGAACAGGGCAGGAACACAGTGGTATTATCCGCCACGGGGCAAAGATGCTCTTTGCCTTCTCGGAAGCAACAGTACCAAAGATTTCCGTTATTACCCGAAAGGCCTATGGTGGAGCCTATATCGCCATGTGTTCCAAATCTCTGGGTGCGGATATGGTTTATGCATGGCCCACCGCAGAGGTTGCCGTTATGGGGCCGGAAGGAGCAGTAAACGTTATCTACAGAAAGGAGATTAAGGAAGCTGAAGATAAAGAGGCCACCAGAAAAGAGCTTATAGACCAATACAGGGAAGAGTTTGCCAACCCCTATCTGGCATCAGAGAGGGGTTATATTGATGATGTTATTGAACCGGAAGTTACCCGGCAAAGAGTCATTGATGCCTTCAATATGCTTGAAGGAAAACAGCAGGCTCTACCACGAAAAAAACATGGCAACATACCTCTTTAGAAGGAGAGAATAATGAATCTTTCCCAACTGATGCAGCTGTTTAGCTCACCAGAAACTATCCATAATCTGGAGGTTGCCGATAAATTTTATGCAAGCCTGATTACCACTGTTTTAGGCATGGGCATAACATTTTCGGCTCTGATTATTCTCCTGTTCACCATTTCTCTTATGCGCCGGATTATGGTTCGCTCGCCAAAATCTGACCAGGTACCTTCTCTGCCCGCTTCCGCCTCTGGGGTCATTGAAACAGATGATGAGGAAGAGGAGATTGTTGCCGTGATCAGTGCTGCGCTTGCAGCGAGCCTGCAAACCAGCCATAAGAACATCGTTATTCGTAATATCAGGAGAGTTCAGGATTTCCAACCACAGTGGAATCGGGCAGGGATCCAGAATCAACTCAACAGCAACATTAATCTTTAGCAGCTGTTCACAGAGATATTGAGTTCTCTACAAAAAATATAGACAATCAACCCAAGGAAAAAACAATGAAAACATTTCGTGTCAGGGTAAACGGTAAAGAGTATGAGGTGGAAGTTGAAGAGACCGGGGTAACAGAGCTTCCCCCCATGCCGCAAAGAGCCCCTGCTTCAACTGCTCCGAAGGCAGCACAGTCAGCTATCGCTTCTACCCCGAAATCAACAGAATTGGCAAACAGCCCTGCTGATGGGAAACTCTCTGCTCCTATGCCGGGAACAGTGCTGCGAATTGTCTGCAAGGATGGAGAGACCGTCAAAAAAGGAGACACTATACTGGTTCTTGAAGCGATGAAGATGGAAAATGATATTCAGTCTCCCGCCGATTGCAAAATAGAAAAGATTACAGTCTCCGAAGGACAATCTGTTGATGCAGGAGATCTTCTGGTACAGCTCGCCATATAGGGAGGAGCATCATGCTGGATATATTTCTCAAATTCATCAACAGCAATTGTCAAGAAGTTTGAGCCGCTGCTGCTGGTTCCTATCGCCTTTGGAGTCCTGCTGACAAATCTGCCCTTTGCCGGCTTGATGGCAGAGCCGGTGATGCATATCAAGGAGGTGGTTGTCAACGGCGTGCAGACCCACATTATCGAGACCATTGAACCTGGCGGACTGCTCTACTACCTTTTTCAGGGCGATCATCTGGGTATTTTCCCGCCCATTATCTTTATGGGGGTTGGTGCAATGACTGATTTCGGCCCACTTATTGCCAATCCAAAATCGCTGCTGCTCGGTGCTGCCGCCCAGTTTGGTATCTTTATCACCTTTATTGGTGCCATCGCCTCTGGCATGTTTACTGCCCAAGAAGCCGCTTCCATCGGTATTATCGGCGGTGCTGACGGCCCTACAGCAATATTTCTCTCCTCCCGCCTCTCCCCTCATCTGCTGGGGCCCATTGCCATTGCCGCCTACAGCTATATGGCTCTGGTACCTATAAT
>PDWI01008848.1_pt1 | contig 11737 bp, 16 predicted proteins | sample 1430891 | NCBI WGS metagenome assembly PDWI01 (sample SAMN01162508, study PRJNA174530) | Oral metagenome, whole genome shotgun sequencing project. | biome: Marine environment; feature: Marine mammal; material: Swab sample of the gingival sulcus; isolation source: swab sample of gingival sulcus...
CGCGCTTGGCGGCGGGCACCAGTCGCAAGGCCCGGATTACTCTCGATCTCATGGCCGCGCGGCCGAGGCGACAGATCAGTGGTCTGCCGCCGCGACTGGTGCAGACCCACCTTGGCGGTGGTCGTAAGATTGAAACTGTCGCCGATCCGCAAGCTGAAATGCACATGCACCGGCTTCACGTTGCGGATCAGTTCTGTGACGATTTCATGCAGGCGGGTATCCACTTGGAGGCCGGACTCAAACACATCCTCGGCGAAGGTATCCAGCTTGAAAGTATGAGCGGGGCCGTAGCGATCCCCGTTCTCATCAAGCTCGAAACCCTCATGCAAATCAATACGCATATTCAGCGCCTCAAGCGCCAGCTCGACCGAGCGGCGGGTGCCTTTCATGCGATGGACAGCAATGGCATTGCGGATCACGTTGCGCTTGATCTCCTCAGACCAATCATGCTCCCACACCTCGACCGAAAAGGCCCAGGCCAGCCAGGGCAAGAGTTGTTCCGGGCATGTGTCCACGTTCCACAAATCGCGTAGCGGGTTGCCGATGGCCTCAATGCGTTCGGCGGTGACAGCCTCAAGATCGCGGTGAAAGTTGCTGACCGTGTGGGGCAGGACTGTCTTGATCTCAGACATTGCGCCCTCCCACGGTAACGGTGAGCGCCGCGCAATAGGCCGCACCTTGCGGCCCCACGATCAGATCAGCGTTAAATGCGCCCAGATCAACATTCTGCACGCCCTCACGGTAAAGCGCGGCGTGGAGTCCGGCGATGGTGATATCATGGCCGAGCTTGTGGTGCGCGATGACATAGGCGCGGAGCGCATCCTCCGCCGTCTGGCGCACCACCTCGGCATCCGGCCCGGCATAAAGTGTGAGGGCGGCGTGAATTTGATAGGTGTGAATGCTGGGGCCATTCACGATCAACTCGGCACATAGCGGCTTGCGCGGAGTGATTTCCTCGATCACGCGGGCGATCAGGGCGGCGGAGGGTGTGCCATCACCCTCGGTGGACAGAACGGTTACCAGCACCTCACCCGGCGCGGCGGTTTCCGAGGCTTCGATATCCTTGACCAGAGGCGATGCTGCCAGCCCCCAATAGATGTAAGACCCCCGGCTTCCCGCCGTGGTAAAGCCCTCAGGTGCCAGCTGGATACGTTTGCGCAGCCGTTCATCGCTTTCCAGCACCTCGGGGATCGGCGGCGATACGGTGTTATCGGCCACCTGCACGATCTGGCGCACCACGCCATAGAATGCCCCGAGGTGATCGAGGCTCGCACCTTGGGCGAAAGCCAGCATGTTGCCGAGCCCCGCATCCTGCACAGCCTGACGCAAATTGTGTTCGCGGTAGCTATCTTCCTCCAGCTGGATCACCAGCGGCTCGCTGGCCAGCTCCAGTGTGGCGGCAAGATTGGCCGCATATTCGACATCACCGCGCAGCTCGGCTAGTTCGATCAGGCGGGCTTTGCGCTCAGACAGAATGGCCTCGGGATCAGGCTGAGGAATGATTTGCGGGGTGCCCGCGCGGTCAAGATTTATGGCCGTGAAACTCATAATTTTCGACCTATCGTTGCGCTCTTTGAGGTCATAGCAATACCCCTTCCAAAGTGACGGGATTGCCGTTGGGCAGGTAAACACCCTCGATGGCGAGGCTGACGGTATGTTGCACATCCTCATCGCTGGCCGGCTCGACCAGCACGCGCTTGACCTCCAGACGTGGTTCCCATTTGCGCAAGGCTTCGACCGTGGCCGCATACATCTGCATCTTGAGCGATTGGGTGATGTTCTTGTCCAACAGCTCATAGAGCCGCGAGCCGAAATCCCGGCGCAGCACACGCGATCCGATGGGGGTGGTGAGAATTGTAATCACCGACTGGCGCAAATGCGCGAGGCCTTTGACGCGCCGCCCGGTGGTGTTATCCATACCTACAAACGTCATGCTCAGCCCCCCGCAAACACGGTTGATGCGCCTTGCGCGATTGCGGAACCGCAGGAAACGGGATCGCCGATGCGGCCCAGTTGCTTGCCATTGGCGTAGACTGTGCCTGAGCCGGCAGAAAGCGCTCCACCATGCGGGGGGCATGTCGGGCACTCATGCGGTGCCCATGCATCGCCCTGACGATGCACGGCCAGCCCTTCGGCATAGACATTGCCGCTTGCACCCGTTGCAGGGCGCGGCGGAAAGCATCCATGGCCGGTGCAGTTGTCAGTTATGCGGGCAACTTGGGGCATCAGTTGAGATCAATCCTCGCGCCGTTGATGGTGACATTGCCATCAGCCACAATCTGGATGTTGCCGGTTGAATGGATTTTAAGATCGCCCTGGGCCGCACCGGCCGGGTTCTGACCATTGGCCAGCGCACAGATAATGAAACCATCCTGCAAATCGCCCGAAATCGTGGCATAACCCACTTCCTCGCCTTTGACGTAAGGCCAAGATTGCTCGGCCCCGAAGGCCCGCATCTTTCCCATGCGCAACCAGCCAGTGGTCAGCTCGCCATCTTTGACGCGGGCCGTGTAATCATCAAGGTCCACATCAATGATCTTGCCCATGCCGATCACACCGCTTATCCGGCGCTCGTTTTCGTTCTGATCCATGCGAGGATTGCTCATGGCGCGGCCCTCTCGATCAGATTGGGTTCGACGCCACCGGGCAAAACTCCCGTGCCCCGGCCCGGATCGGGCGCGTAGATGCAAATCTCGCCGGTCACATCAAAGCGCAACGCGGCCACAACCTGCTTTTCGCGGATCGCATCGCGGATATCCCGAAACACCAGCCGCAGTTTCGGGCATGGTTCACCGATGTCAGGAGCCACCTCATCACTCCCCGGCAAAGCTACGAAAAGCGGCTCGGTCAAAAGCGAAATCGCCAACATCTCAGGCCGTGGATTTTCGCCATTATCCGTTCGGATTTCGGCGCGGATCACGCCGGTGAAGCTGGCACGGCGCTCCCAATCGCCTTTGAAACCGCTGGCGGGCTTGAATGCCAGGCTCTCCACCATCACAAGGATGGCGCTGGTATCCCAGCTGGTTTGTAGCACATCAGGAAGATGCGCCGCCAGCCTGGCTTCCAATTTTGCCCTTATCTTGTCACGCAGTTGCACTTGCAAACTCCTCAGATCGCGATCAGCCCAATCGGGTCAAAGTTGGCACCGGCGGGCATATCGCCCCCCAATGCGTTCAATTCATTGGAAATATCGGCCTCCAGCACCTTGGCCCGGTCCCGCAAACGCTCCAGAAGGTCATCCACCTCCTCGGCATCCATGAAGCGGAAATCCACCTCGCCATCCAGACGTCCGGCCTTGGATACGCCATCCAGCGTGATCATGTGCAGCCAGGGAAGCGCCGAGATCAGCGCACCGACAACAATCAGCTCACGCCAATCATCCGCAAGGCCGGCGGGCACATCCTGGCGGCCAAACAGCCGGCGCATCTTGCGTTTGGCATTCCCCAGATGCTCATTCAACAGAGCCTCCGGCGCTTCACACGGCAAGTTGGCATAGCGCCGGATATCATCGGTGGTGATGGATGCGCCCCCGGTCATGGTTATTCGCCCAGAACGGCGGCTTGCTTGACCGCCACCTCATAATCCACCGCCATATCGAAGATGTATTCGAGAACCCGCTTGCGCGAGTGATAAGAGCGATCCCGGCGCACATCAGTGCTTACGCCATAAACCAGATTTTTCAGCGGTGTGAATGCAACCGAGCCGCGCGGCATGTCGGAATGGGCCACAATGGGCTTGCCTTCAAAGCGGCGCAGCGGGCTATCGGCGTTCATGGCCGTGCCGGTGATTGGCGCATTGAGCTCACGCGCATAATCATCAGCATCGGCTTCGTTCATGAGAAACACTGAGGAACTGCGAAAGCGTGTATCAGACGCATCCATGATGCTGCGCAGGGACGCAATCCAGCCATCAGTCGCCGGGTCAATGTCGATTTTGGGCGTGTTGTCGGCCTCGCGCATGATCTGGAGCCACCCCTTGTTGAGCCGGATGAATTTGGCTTCGCGGTTGGCACCTGCGGCATCATCGGCGATGCCATTGAAGCCCAGATCAACCAGATCAGTGGTCAGGCGGGTGTTGAAACCCGTTTCGATCTCTTTCAGCAGGTTGGGATTATCCTTGTTTTCGCGCAAGAAATCCAAGGTCAGGGTGGGGAAAAGCTGCACATCCAGAGCAGTCAGCTTGCAACCGAACTCAGCGGCATCACCAAAGTTGCCCGCATCAGGATCAGTGCCTTGGGGAACGCGCACCAGCTGGCGGCGCATGATGTCCAGCACATCCACATCCTTGGTCAGGCGGCTCATGCGTTCGGTGGTGATCTTACTCAGGAACCTGTCTTTGAAAAGCATAGAGATCAGGCGGGATGCGGCCTGTGGTTTCAACTCCCCGCCATTGCGCAGGTCAGCGGCGTCAATCATGCCTTTGGAAACCGCGACGATATCATCAATCTGTTGGCCGTTAATGGTGATCAGGCTCATGCGAAGCTCTCCTCTGCGGTGCCCGTTGCCGGGTCGGTTTCGGTGACGCCCTTTGCAAGGGCTTTGGTGATGGCATCCTCGACCTTGGTGCCGAGCGCCTTGGTGATGGCCTCATCAACAGCCTTTTGGATGCCGGACGGATCGCCTTCGCCCTCACCAGCGGCGGGTTGTTTTGGCTCAATGCCATGCGCCTTGAGTGCAGCAGCAACGGCCTTTTCCACCTCGGTCGGTTTCTTTTGGGCAGGTGGATCGCCAGCGGTTTTCATTGCGTCCTTGATTGCATCGGGCAGCACACTTTTCAGTGTTTCACCAACCAATGCCTGGACCTCATCTTTGGTCATTTCAGTCTCCTCGACAGGTTCTTGGGGGGTCACGCCGGTCAGCGCTTTTATGAAACGCTCGACCCATCCAGGTGCGGCGTCTTTCTCGGTATACCGAGGGTGGGCCGGGTCGTCCGGCCCAGGCTCCATGCGAGCAATCCCAGCCAATGAGATGCCAGTCAGCTCGCCGGATTTCAGTTGCTTCCAGAGGTCGGGATCACCGATCTGGATGCCCACGGCCCAGGAGCCCTCAGGCTCATCAGGGAAAAGCGGATCACCTTTGCGCACCAGCCAGCTTTCGGCCACATAGGCCATCTCGCTGGTGAATGAATGCTCGGTGTCGATGTTTTTCAAACGCCCCTCGCGCATGAACTCGGCTTGAGCCTTGCGGATGGTATCGGCATCAGCGGTATCACCATGTGCGTCTTCCTGGTCAGGCGCATAAACCACGCCATAGGCCCGCATCATGTCATCGTTTTTGATCACCAGATCGAAAGCGGTGGGGCGCTCACCATCGGTGGCTTTCAGGGTCAGACCTTTGCCCGTGGCCGGTGTTTTGACCAAGGACAAAAAACTGACTGACAGATCTGTTAGCTTGGCCAATGGCTTGCCTCCTCAGCGTTTCAGAAAATTCCTGAAATCACTCTTGCCTGATGCGTTGATGCCATGCCAGATAGGTGGGCGGGTTCTGGTTTATAGCTAAACTTTCAAGGGCTTAGGGGGATGTTGGCGCTTTGTTTTGCCCGCTATCTCTTTGCTCATGAGCAAAGATGAAACCCCACAAGCAGGCACCGAAACCCAGGCCCAATCCACCGCCAAGACTGAGGCGGTCACGATTTCTGTATTGAAATCCGGGATTGAGGACTTGCTCACATCACAGGGCGAGATCGGTTTGGATGGTGAATATCTCTGGCCGATCCCCGTGCGGAACCTCTCGGCCCTTTACCGCGCCAGCCCCGAGCATAGCCGCGCGATCCATGTCAAAGCCGAGGGCGCTTTCGGTGGGGGGCTTCTGGGTGAGGTTGAGCGCATTGAGGAACTTTGCGACACCGGCGCAACCGAGCTGTTTGTTCTGCTCGATCTCGACCTTGGCACCCTTGGCAATGCGTTCCTCCAGGTGATCCGCTCCAGCGATGGCGAGCGCATCATCGGCTTGCGGCGCTTGCCCGCGATCACCATGAGCCGCTTTCGCGATGGCTATCTCCAGCGTATTTCCAAACCCAATGGCGATACTCGCAAAGTGACCTTTACCGCCCGAGAGATTGTCCATTTTCGCGAACCCTGCCCCGGGGGGCGGCACTATGCTTTGCCCACTTGGATCGGGGCCGAGGGCATGATGGAACTGGCGCTGGCCGCGACCCGCTACAACGCCTCGTTTTTCAAAAATAATGCGATGCCGGAATATGCGATCACCTTCAAAGGTATCACCCCATCAGACGCCCAGAAAAGGGCTATCCGGGCCTTTTTCCGCAACGAACATCAGGGAATTGATAACGCACATCGCACACTGGTCATGACCACGGGCGAGGAGGGCGAAATCGAGATCACGCGCCTCACTGCCGAGGTCAAGGATGGTGATTTCCTCAAGCTGATCGACGCCGCGCGGGATCGCATCCCCGTGGCACATGGCACCCCGCCGCGCATTCTGGGGATCATGACCGCTGGTCAGCTCGGCGGCGGTGGCGAGGTCTCGGGGCAGCTTTTCATTTTCGAACACCTCACCCTCAAACCCAAGCGCCGCCGGATGCTGGACCAGCTCCGCCCGCTGCTCAAAGAGCTGGGCCTCAAGCCGGGCAGTGGCGAGGAAACCTTGGGGGCCGGAGAGATCGCATTCCGCCCGCTCGATCTGACTCCGCCCAAAGACGATGCCGAAAACCTGCCCGAGCTGGTGAGTTCCGGGATCATCACCCCCGAGGAGGCGCGTATGCTCATGCCCGCTTTGGCCAATGCCGCCGAGAGTGGCCAAGCGCCCTCAGGAGCGCCCGTTCAACGCTCGGCACCTGCCGGTGCGCTGGATGCCCTCGCGGCCCTCTTGGCGCGTTCCTGAGGGGGTGAGGCGCAATGGCAAAGCAACCCATTCCCCCAAAGGGCGCAAAGAGCGGCGCTGACAGGCGTTATCCCCCCATCGGCACCACAGACCCCAAAAAGAATGATTTGACACATTCTGAATCCTCTCAGCGGCGCTCAGCCACATTCAGACGCCGAGGACGCCCGCCTAAATACAGCGAGGCCCAAAAAGAGGATGCCCTTGCGCGCTATCTGGCCGGTGACAGCACCAGCGAAATCGCAGCCGTGATCGGTTGCTCTGATCGCACGGTGCGCAGCTGGGCCGTCAAAGGCGATTGGGGCAGCGAATTGCGCAAAAGGCGCGAGACCTCGGACGGGATCGAGGCGCAAATTCACCGGCTCAGCCGCGTCAAGAATCCAAACAACGCTCAGGCGCAACGCTTGGCTATGCTGACCAAGGCGCTGGACAGGTTGAAGAAATCACAACCCAAGCCCAAGCCCCGGCCCACGGTTTCGGGTGCTGTTTCGGCTGATGCCTTGGCGCGGGTTCTCGATGCTGATTATGGGCTTTATGACTATCAAGCCGAGTTTCTCCGGGATGAAAGCCGGTTTCGCATCATCCTCAAGGCCCGCCAGATCGGGTTTTCCTACGTTGTGGGGCTGGCCGTGCTGCTCGGGGCAATGGCTGGACGCCCTCAGATTGTGGTCTCGGCCTCCGAACGTCAGGCCCAGATCATTCTTGCCTATGTGCGCCACCACGCCGCGCGGTTGGAGGTTCTCACTGATGAGGACAAGGCAAACAAGCTCAAGGTCATGGGCACCGAAATCGTGGCGATGTCCACCAATTTCCGCACTGCCCAAGGCTGGCCTGGTGATGTCTGGCTTGATGAGTTCGCCTGGGTGCGCAATCAACGTATGCTCTGGGCCGCTGTCATTCCTTCGATCACCGCCATGGGGGGCCGCGTCACGGTGTTTTCCACGCCATTCCTGCCCGGCTCTTTGTTCTGGGAGATCGCCACCAATCACAAGAACAAGCACGGCCATTGGTCACGCAAAACCATCACCATCGAGGACGCGATCAGCCAGGGCATGCCCTTGCCCGGCGGCCTTGATGAGCTGCGTATGCTCTTTGATAGTGAGAGCTGGGCGATGTTTTACGAATGCCAATGGGCCGAGAACGGCTCTGCGCTTCTGTCTTGGGAGCTTTTGCATTCGCTCACCGAGGAGCGCATCTTGCCGCATCGCTATGGCCGTTTGCGCGGCGGGGTCGATGTGGGCCGGATCAATGACCGCACGGCCATCGTCTTGGTGGGGCAAGAAGTCGATGGGAAAAAGTGGAAAGATCGCTTTGCCTTGTTGCATCACGAAATGCACAAGGGCATGAAATTCGATGCGCAAAAGGCCACCATTTACGAGGTAGATGGGCGTTTTGACATTGAGAGCTGGAAGATCGACAAGACCGGCATCGGGATGCAACTGGCCGAGGAACTCCACACCGCGAGCCCAGAGCGCTTTGAAGGCGTTTGGTTCTCGGCTCAGCGCAAATCAAAGCTGGCCTTGAACATGCTCAAACTGGCCGAGGAACGCCGCCTGCTGTTGCCCAATGATCCCTACCTTCTGGCCCAAATGCACTCAATTCAGAAGATCACCAGTGGCAACTCGATCAAATATGACGCCGAGCGCGATGAAAGTGGCCACGGCGATCTGTTCTGGGCCATTGCACTCGCAGCTGATGGCCGCGCCAAGCTCGGCGGTGCAGCGGGTTTCGGGGTTGAGGTGTTGTCATGAACCTCCAGCGAATTGCCCTCCAGATCGGTGAAAAATTGCGCGAGATCGCCACGCGTCAGGGCAATGTGCCCTTCGATACGGGCGATCTGCGCAAAGCCCATGTGGTCGAGCCACATGGAAGCACGGGCGCGATCCTCTCGGCCAACACACCTTATGCCCGCGCCGTGCATGACGGCCGCCCGGCCATCACCATCAAACCCAAACGTGCCAAAAGACTGGCCTGGCGTGCGGATGGGAAGCGGGGAAAGCCGGATTGCGGCGCAGCATTCGTCAATCAACCCGCGCGCAAGGGCAATCCATGGCTCATGCGTGCGGTCGAAGAAATGGAGGCCGAGGGATTGGAATTTCTCGCCCCCGAGATCGGCCGGGACGTGGCTGATGAGCTGGCGAACGCCTTGCGCGCTCGCGGGTTGGAAGTGCGGCGCAGATAGTGGCGCACTTTATTTTGCAATGGCCCGGTCAGGGCATCATGAATGAAAGGAAAGAGGATGGCTAAGACCAACTCAGGCACCACAAAAAAGGCAGCGCCCAGCGTCTTTGACCAAGCGGTGGGATTTGTGCTGACAGAACGGATCGAGGGTGGCTATGTCAACGATCCGCGTGACCCCGGCGGAGAAACCAATTTCGGAATTTCCAAGCGGGCGCATCCCAAGGTGAATGTTAAAAAGCTCACCCGAGATGGAGCGATTGCGATTTACAAAAAGCAATACTGGGACAGCGCAGGCTGCGATGATCTGCCGCCGATGGTCGCGCTGGCAGTGTTTGATTGCGCGGTCAATCAAGGCGTGGGTGCGGCCCGGCGCTTGTTGCAAAAGGCATTGCGCGTCAATGCCGATGGCATCATTGGCCCCAAAACCATGGCCGCCGTTGAAAAGGCCGATGAATTGGAATTGACTGTTGATCTGTTGTCCTGGCGTCTGCGCCGGTATGCGTTCACCAGCAATGCGGCCACCTATATGCGCGGCTGGTCAAAGCGGGTGCTGCTATGCCTGCTGTTTGGCGTCACGGAGCTTGAGGCGGCGTAACATGGGCAAATATATCAAACCCAAAAGCCTGGCGTGGTGGGCCTCTGTAGCCCCTCTGGTCATGGGCTGTGTGGTGGCGTCCGAACCCCTGCATGGCTGGACTGCGATCACGGACACTCTGCGCAACATGACAGGCAACACACCGCCCGCCATGCTGATCAATGCCGGGTTGGCAGGGATTGGCATCCGGGGGGCGCTGGCATGAGCTGGCTTTCCCGCCTGATCCCGTCACGCACCGCGATGGTCGGCGCATTGGTTGCGCTGTTTGCAACCTTCCTCGCCTGGCTGCGCCGTGATGCCCGGCGCGACCTCAAACAAACCCTGAAACAGAAGGATATCGAACATGCCAAAGAGCTTTCTGACCGTGTGCGCACTGGCCGGGCTGATCCTGAGCAGTTGCACAAATTCGACGATGCCGGCTGGCGAGACTGAGGCAACCCTTTGTCAGATTTGGGGGGAAAGCCTGCCCTCCAGATCACATAGGGACACGTCCCAAACGGCCCGCGATATCGCGCAAAGCTATGCCGATTTTGCTGCTGCCTGCCCAAATGACACGCATCTGATCCCGTGAGGTGAACCAATGTCGAGCTTTACCGCCCCGCTGACCGTTATGGCCGTGCCCGGCACAGCCGCCGGTTTGGGCCGTTTCCTGCCCCCCGGTTTCCAGCGCCCCCGCTGGCAGGTGGTGGGCGGGTTCCTTTATGCTGTGGGCAGCCTTGATGCTCCGGCCGAGGTGATCGGGGTGCCGGACGGGTTCCGGTTTGACGGAGCCTCGGTGCCATTGCCGTTTCGCATTCTGGTGCCGATGGCCCATCCCGATTACATTCAGGCGGCGGCGCTGCATGATTGGATGCTGGAGAGCGGGCGTTATACCCGCCGCCATTGCGATCAGGTGTTTCACGAGGCTCTGGGGGTGCTGGGCATGGCGCGGGTCTGGCGTTGGATCATGTTTGCCGCTGTGCGTATTGGTGCGATCCGCTGGCATTTGCGCCGTTTTATCAAAGGGTTGCGCGATGGATATTGAACCAAAAGACCTTGTCACTTGGGGCGCGGTGGTGATCGGCTGGGTGGCGCAATTCTTCCACCTCAAAAACCGGGTGGCGATTTTGGAAACCAAACAAGAGCTCCAGGACAGACACCATCAAGACGCTTTGGATCGTATCGACCGCAAACTTGAGCGCATCGAAAGCAAGCTCGATCAAAAAGCCGACAAATGAAAAGGCCCCGCATGAGGGGCCTTTCTACCTTGCTTTGCACTCTCACAGATGCGCCATTTGCGACCACATCAAGAATGCAATTTATTTTGCGCCGCTATTTACAGATAAACTCACTGAGCGGAACATCGGGCCAGATCACTACCATTGATCCATAAAAGGCCTCGCGTTCAATGATGCGGTGACCGAATTGATCCAATGCGTTGCCCACACCAACTTGCAACAACGGACCAGCGCCAGCAGGTGCCTTCACATGGCCGATCACCGTTTCACCTGGTGACAAATTGGATGGCAGTGGCCATTCGATAACTTGAGAATCTTGCGACTCATCAAGCCCTTCAAACATGGCTTCAAGGGCAAGATTTGAGAGTGTTAAATTTGTGGAGTTTGTCGCCCGTAGGGCCACCTCTCCGGCACTTGAAACTTTCCCATTTTCAAGAACATCTATCTTAACACCCTCAAACAAACAGAACAAAGCGGCGTTGTTTCTGGAATAATCTGCCAGTGCGGCAGTTCCAAACAACATGCAAAAAGCCCCAATGGTCAGAAACCTCATAGTAACCTCGTTGATAAGTTGATTCTTATGGCCCTCAGTCTGCACCATTTTCAATCGGACGCCACCACCAATGATTGCGCGGGATGGCCGGGGTTTCGCCGTTCTCATCCTCAACAAAGCCCCGGAGCTCGGTGTTCTTGTCGCCCTGATGGTGCCACACCCCAAAATCCGCGTTGAACGCCTGAGGGTGCGCCCGCCAGTAAGCATCCACCTGATCCAGCTCGGCCTTTTGCTCAGGCGTGAGCTGATCCCTGATGAACTCATAGGCCGAACGCGCATGCAAGATTTCATCCCGGTCATAGTCGAAATCGGGATCGCCGATGGTGTCATAGCAAGACAGATCACCCTCAAG
>PDWI01008850.1_pt1 | contig 11736 bp, 10 predicted proteins | sample 1430891 | NCBI WGS metagenome assembly PDWI01 (sample SAMN01162508, study PRJNA174530) | Oral metagenome, whole genome shotgun sequencing project. | biome: Marine environment; feature: Marine mammal; material: Swab sample of the gingival sulcus; isolation source: swab sample of gingival sulcus...
TCAAGTTCGTAAACATCATCACTTATTTTCAAATAGCCTTTTGCAGTAGTTTTTTTGATTAGATGATAATCGCCATAATCCCACTCGCCATTTTCTTCACTTATAAATTCTTCTAAAATTTTATTTGCTTTTTTATCATAAATCTGAATAAATTTTGTACTATTATCTGAATATATTAGGCTAGCAATCTCAGACCATATTTTACCTCCAAAACCACAGAAGAAAACTTCTTCACCTTCGTAGTATCCGCTTACTTTTAACCCTTTAACTATGCCATCTTTAACGATTAGCTCCCTATTAATATCTCCTGTCTGGTAATCCAAAAAGACTACATTCGATGGAACATCAACTTGCCACTCACCATTTTCATCAAGATAATTATCAGCGCTGGATTTTTCATCAAAAAAAACTCCACCATAAACCCAGTTTACATTATCAGCATACTCTCTTAAGCTAAGTTCCCCCTTATATCTTACATTAGATGAAAGCATTATAGAAAAGAGTGCAAATACAAATATTAAAACATTAGCCAAAACAAGGTAAAAAATCCTTTTGCCCTTTAAATCTAACATCTTATAGTCATATCCCTCATTCCAAATATCTGCACCATATTCATCCTTTTTTTTATATGACATAAATAAGCAAAACAGAGAATACAAAGGAATCTGAAAGCCTACACCATGCTTTATAAGTAGAAAACTCCTAACAAGGGCAGAATTAAAACTTAGCTTACTACCATCTTCTTCCCTTAATCTAAAGCCTAGTATCCATCTTCCTAGAGTATTTCCCAAAGTAGAAATTAAAATTGCATCAAAAATAGCATATAAAAAAGCTCCCACTAAAAAAGAGTAGTACTTAAATCCATAATGCTCAAGTCTGATTCTAAAAATTATAAGAAATAAAATATAAAAAATAGTAATATATAAGAATCCATCTAGCGAGAAAGCAAAGTACCTAAGCCACGGATGGCGCCTAGGATTTAGTTCATCAGTCGAATTAAAATCTCTTATTAAATCTATGTTTATTTCACTCTTATACTCAGACATAAAAAACCTCCTAAAAAGTATATCCATCGTCATTTTATAACAAATAAATGACTTTTTCTATACCTTATAGGAGATTTAAAATAATCTTAAAATACTCTTAATATTTACTTATTTTTACAGGCCATACGACTGCCTAAGTTCTTCAAAAAACTTAATTCCGCCCTCAGTAATTTCATAAATATTCCTTTTTTTATTAACTACTACAAAATCCTGTTTCATAAGGCTATTGCATATTCTATCTACATCATTTTTAGGTCTATTTAAATGCTTATACATAGAGTCTAGTCCATGTTCATCTTCCTTTCTATCGCTGTGCTTATGAAGGTGTTCAAGCACAAAAAATTCTATAAGCAACATTCTATTTCTTCTGCGATTTAAAGTTCTACTTATAGCTCCGTCCTTGTGCACTAAAAGAATAATTACAAAGACTACACCCATTACAAAAGCTGTCATTCCAGCCATTGATAAGTTAAATTTGATGGATAGGTAGTAGCCAATTATCGAATCTATTATCCCAATTAAAACTGCTACAAAGACTGTAGTCCTAAGTCTTTTAGTTATTAAATAGGCACTAGCCGCTGGTGCTACCATAAAAGCGATAACCAGTATCGCCCCTACCGAGTCAAAGGCTGATACTGCAGTAACGGATACTAGAGCCATAAGGCTATATAGCAAAATCCCTGCTGAAAAACCACTTAGCTGGGCATATTCGCTATCAAAGGTATTTATCTTAAGTTCCTTAAAGAAGATTAGTACAAATAATAGGTTAATAAGAGATATAACAGTCATTACGACCAAGGCTTTTGGCAATGAAATACCCAATAAATTCATTCTGTCAAGCGGTGCAAATATCACCTCTCCCATTAGTACACATTCTACATCTAGGTGAATTCCTTTTCCAAACTTGCTAATTAATATTACACCTATCGAAAAAAATAGTGGAAAAACTATTCCTACAGAGCTGTCATTTTTTATAAGACCACTCTTTATAAGAAGTTCTATTGATAAAACTGTTAAAAGTCCAAAAATGGAGGCTCCCACTATCAAAAAAGGTGACGATAAATCATGCACTATAAAAACCGCTATAACTATCCCAAGCAAAACGGAGTGCGAAATTGCATCTGCAACCATTGATAAATTTCTAAGCACCAAGAACACACCAATTATGGAACAAGCTACTGCCGTCATAATTAAGATGAGCATCGCTTCAATCATCATTATTCATCGCCCCCTTTCACAAGTTCATTCATATTGCTTCGTCTAAGAATATAAGAGCGGATAGCTCCCGAAGGTGCTACTACAAGCGAAAGCAAACATACTACTGACATTACAAGTATTATACTAGGTCCAGTAGACATTCCTTTATAAGCAACTGAAAGATAAGTCCCAAAAAATGCTGAAACAGCTCCTACTACAGAGGCAATTATTAAAACAACACTGAGCCTCTTACTCCACATAAGCCCTGTAATACCAGGGGCTATAAGCATACTAGATATAAGAACTGCACCTACTATTCGCATACCAACAGCTATAAGTATCATGGTCATAATAAGCAAAATAAGATGTATGAGCTTTGGGCTAAAACCAAGTGAATACGAAAACTGCTTATCGAATAAAAATACCTTTAATTCTTTATAGAACAGTATCATCAAAAGTATAGATATTAACGAAACAATTATTATCAAATAAACATCTTTTTTCATAGTGAAGGCAGCTTGGCCAAATATATATCCAGAAAGCCCTGCTCTATTTAGATTTTTGCCAAAATCCGCTGTATCTATATAAGTCATAAGTGCCATGCCTAGACCAAACATTGATGATAGGACTATAGCCAAAACCGAATCTAAAGAAACCTTAGAGTTATTATCTATTACTTGTATTATTACGAATGAAATCGCTCCACTTAATACTGCTCCTAAAGTTAGGATGAGCGGGTCTTTCGTCTGCACCAATATAAAAGCAAGAACTATACCCGGAAAAGCAGAGTGACTAACGGCGTCTCCAATAAGGCTCTGCCCTAAAAGCACATTGAAAGTTCCAACCATGCCCGCAGCTATTGCAAGAGTTACCGTGCCTATGGCAACAACTAAAAAACTGTAAGAAAAAATAATATCAAACATAGGCATTACCTTTTAATCCATAAGCAATATCAATATTTTCTTTAGTAAATGTACTTCCTACTTCTCCGTCTGCAACTATTCTTTTATTAAGCAAAACAACATGGTCAAAGTACTCTTTTACTGTATTTAAGTCATGATGTACTAAGATGCTTGTCTTACCCTCTTTTTGAAACTGTCTAAGAGTATCCATAATAATGGCTTCCGTCTTCATATCAACACCCTGCAAGGGCTCATCCATAAAGTAAATATCTGCATTTTGAACTATGCTTCTAGCTATGAAAACCCTCTGCCTTTGACCACCTGAAAGCTGGGAAATCTGTCTATCCCTATATTCTACCATTTCAATTCTCTCTAAAGCTGTGATTGCTGCTTTAATATGCTTTTTACTTGGGCGTCTAATCCAGCCTAAACTAGAGTAAGTTCCCATTAAAACTACATCTAAAACCGTAGCTGGAAAATCCCAATTTACTGTGCCTTTTTGTGGTACATAAGCTATTTTTTTATAGTGTTCCTTATAAGTTCCACCCATTACTTTTACAGTTCCTGTAATAGGTTTCATAAGTCCCAAAACTCCCTTAATAAGAGTTGATTTTCCTGCACCATTAGGCCCTATAATAGCCGTTCTTGTATTTTCATATATGTCTAAATCAATATCCCAGATAACAGGCTTATCCTGGTATGCTAGAGATAAATCCTCTACTTCCACTACTTTTCTTCTCATTCTATCCTCTACTTTAAATTCTTGTTCATAAGGTCTACATTGTGCTTATACATATCTATAAATGTATCTCCATCCTGTCCTACTGGCGCTAAAGAGTCTGAATAAAGTTCGTTACCCTCTCCCTCCACTACAATAACATCAAATCCCTTGCTCCTAACCTCTTCTTGTAGTTTCCTCATCCTAGCTGGGTCAGTAGTTGATTCTGCAAATATAGCCTTTATTTTATTTTCTACTATAAAGTCTACGGTCTCAGTCATATCCGCAATTGCAACCTCACTATCTGTACTAACGCCTTGTGGAGCCTTTACTCCAATGTCATAAGCTCTAGAAAAATAACTAAAAGCATCATGAGGTGTAATCAAATACCTACTTTCCTTGGGTATTTCACTAATTTTACTTTCAACATATTTATCTAGCTCATCTAATTCCTTAAGGTAATTCTTCGCATTATTCTCTATGTAATCTTTTTCCTCAGGCAATAGTTTTATCAAATCTTCCTTAGCTGCAAGAACAGCCCTTTTATAGAGACTTAAATCAAACCAAAAATGTGGATCTATTATAATCTCACCATCTTGATCCATTCTGCCAAGCTCTTCTTCTTTAAAATCTCTAGCTAATTCTGAACCTAATTGTTGTAATGCCTCTATCATCTTACCTTCAAAGTGAAGTCCGTGATAAAGTACCAAGTCCGCCGAACTAATAGTTTTCATATCCTCTGGCTTTGCCTCATATGTATGAGGGTCTTCACCTGCTGGAATTACAAGTTTTACCTCTACCTTATCACCTGCTAAATTAACAACTATATCCCTTACAAAGGTTGTCGTTGCTGCAACTACCTTTTTCTCACCTTTTTTACTCTCTTCCTCAACTGAGCAACTAGCAAAAGCTAGTACAAGGCTCATTATTAATAAAACACTTATAATCTTCTTCATTTCTTAAGTCTCCTTATTCTAAGGCATAAGAACAAAGTCCTATCACCTTGTTATTTGGACATTAGGATGAACTATATAAAAACAAGTCAAAACCCCGCCCACAATAATACTAGCACAATTCTCCTTATTTGTAAATGAAAATGATAATTATTATCGATAATTAGGCGTAATAACTATTCGAATAAAAAAACGAAACCTTAAGGTCTCGTCTTTTAAAATCTATACTTTTTCCTTCTTTAATCTGCTTATAAATACACCTAGTAAATAAAATGCTATCCCAAAAAGTAATTGAATTAATATATAAAATCCTATATCGCTACTATATCCATTTATCGCTAATGAATTGGCCTTTATATAGTAAAACATCGGGAAAAATCTTGCTATGCTTCTAATTAATTGTGGTAAAAAATTAATCGGAACAAAGGCTCCCGAGAAAAATGCGAATATTAGAGCCAAAATGTTGGCACTGCCTGACACGAAGTATTTATTTGGACTAATATTTACCAATAAATACATAAGTCCTAGTCCGCTAAAGGCAAAGGAAACTATGTTCACAAAGTAAATTAAGTATGGTACATCTCTCTCGTATCTGAAGAAGACAAAGGCTATTAAGTATCCAAAACATACAATCACTATCATTGCTAGCAAGTTTGCTAAAAACATTTCTAAATGGTATCTGCTATGTTTGATAGCTGATAGGCTTATCCTAGACATTGCTTCTTTATTTCTAAAAACAATTATTGCCGTTCCAAGCATTGACATAATAGTTAAAATTAGAGGATAAGAGAGGAAGCTAAATGACCTGTTATACAATATAGCCTTTAAAGTATGATCCATTTTATCATCTTTTTTATACATTCTTACCGCTACTTTTTCTTTAGAAATCTTAGTGCTTAATTCCTTGTCTAGCTCTCCATTTACGGCTGTAATATTTAAGAACTTTAAATAGTCTTTTGCCTTTCTACTGGCAATACGGCCCTTGTTACTTGAAGGGTTGGTAAAGTACTCTATCTGACCGCCTTCATTCTCTATTAATGCTATATCAACTGCCCCAAGATATATGAGTTCCTTAGCCCTGTCTACACTAGCTTCTATCTCCATAAAATTAGCATTTTCTAAAAAATATTCTCTTAAACTTTCGTATTCTTGTGAACTACCTTTTGACATTGCAACATCTAAGGAAATCTCGTTATATTTTTCCTCTTTTACACCCATTACATTTGCAGCTACGAAAAATACAAATATCGCCATCCATAGTAGGAGGAATCTTCTCATTCTGTATAAAGTTTTTAAGTAGTATTTATAAACTATCATAATTTTCCCTCCTAAGAGATAATGTGGCTAGTATAAGTGAAATAATTCCAAAAGCAAGTAAGGTAATTAAATCTTTTAATAATCCGTCGCTGCTTCCAATAATATTTATCTTGTACATCATCTCATTAACTAAGACAATTGGATTTATCCTGTTGAGTATAGGAACATTTCTTTCTATTGCCCATCTAATATCTGTCCCTCCAGTTAGCCCTGTCATAAACGTTAATAAAAGCGTTGTAATTGTTACTATTGCTGGTTTTTGCTTCTGTGTCAAACGAGTCGACATGCCAAGTAGTATTCCAGTCGAAGTGGCAAAAATACTTGCTATGAATATTACTAAAAATGTAAGAGAAACATTCGTAAATAGTTTTACCCCTAATATAAATGTTACATATATAATTAAGGCTGAGTTTAAAAGTAAACTAAAAATCAAACTAACCATAAAAGCTGATATTACAATATAAACTTTCCTAAATGGACTTATTCCTATCCTACCTGCAACTGGACTTAAGTTGGCTTGAATTAAACTTGAAAATTGAACCCCAGAATATAGACCGTATACCGAGTACATCGAAAAAGCTGCTAACATTATGACTATTAGTACTCCTGTCTTTTGACTACCACCTTTCATCTTGCTATCAATATTCTCATTGAGCTTACTCATCTCCTGCCCGTCCTTAGGCAAACCACCCATAAGCATTATAGATTCCTCTATATCTTTAAGCTCCATACCTAAAATAATGTCTTCAGGGATTTGCATCCCTCTCTCCTTACTTCCTCTTAACATATAAGCTAATGAATATTGTTTTACACTGTCTAAAACAGATGCCAAAGTGCTTGAACTCATACTTGAATCAGCTACTACTAATTCGTAGTCGTCTGTGAGATAAGCTTGTAATTTGCCTTCTTCTAGCAAATTAATTCTCTCGTCCTCGTCAGCTTCTACTAAGTCTATTATATGGATTTGTTTTAGCAGTGGAGTAAATCCACTATCCTTTTCTATCCCTAAGGCTATATCAATATTTGCTCCCTTATCTATTCCAGAAAAAACGAAGAAAAATATTGTTAAAAGTATCATAGGATAAGCAAACATCCAAAAGGCAAATTGTCTTTGTCTAAGTATCCACTTGATACCATATCTAATTCCAAAAAGTATTTCTCTCATTCCCTAAGCTCCTTTCCTGTGAGGTATAAAAATACCTCATTTAAGCTAGGTTTTGAAAAGTTTAAATTCTTGTAAGATAGCCTGTTTTCCTCTAAGAATTTAAGGAACTTCTCTAGCACGTCATTGTTGTTTTCAAAAGTTATTTTCAACTTGTTTTTTTCTACACTCAAGTCAAAAAATGAATCCATTTCCTTTATTTTGCTAACTACGTCATCAAGTTTTTCTTCTTCTAATAATTCAAGCTCTATTAAGTCTCCTATTGGAAGTAAGGCTATCAAATCATCCTTTGTTCCTTCAGCTATGGCTGTCCCCTTATCCATAATTACTATCCTAGTACAAATCTGCTCAACCTCTTCTAAATAGTGGCTAGTATAAAGCACAGTAGTTCCTAATTCATTCAGCTTTTTTATACCTTCTAGGATAAAGTTTCTGCTTTGTGCATCTATTGCAACTGTAGGTTCATCTAAAATTAAAAAACTAGGCTTATGGCTAATACCGCAAGCTATATTTAACCTTCTTTTTAATCCTCCACTGAGTTTGCTAGGAAAGAATTTTCTATGAGAATCTAGTTTAACAAAGTCTATCGCCTCTTCAACTAATCTCTTTCTCTCCTTTTTATCACTTATATAAAGTCCACAAAAATAATCAATATTTTCTTCTACTGTTAGTGTTTCAAGTACTGCCACCTCTTGTGGTACGAGTCCGATTTTCTTCTTTACCTCATATGAACTCGGTTTCATTTTTTCACCAAAGACCACTACATCACCAGTATTGTAAGTTAGTAGAGACATTATACAATTTATTGCTGTTGTCTTACCCGAACCATTAGGCCCTAAAAGTCCGAGTATTTCTCCTTCTCTAAGCTCCATATTAAATTTATCTAAAGCTATAAGGTCACCATATCTTTTCACTAAATTTTCAACTTTTACTACCATAATATCTCCTTCATTTCTTATTTTTGTAAGTATATACTTATGGTATAATAATTTTGAAGCAATTAATAGTGAGCACACTCACAACTTGATATGACATTTGTCACAAAGAAAGGATGGATACATGTATAAACTCTTACTAAAACTAATACTTATCGCTACTACTGCATCCATATACTTTCAAAACTCAAACGAATATAATTATATAATCATCGCCTTATTAATAGCTATTTCAGCCTCTACACTAATTGATATAAGCAAAAAATTTGTGGCGAATGCAGTCTTCATAATCTTTTTTATTACAAGCATATCCTTCCCTATATTGACGGGCTCATATCCTATTATTATTGGGGCATCAAGCAAAATAAATAAATACCTACTAGCCATACCCATACTTATATTAATATCTAAGAAAAACGTCGATATTTTGATTATTTCTCTATGTATACTAGCCTATCTAACATGTTTTCTAATTGATGAACTTATACAATACAAAAAAGCAATTTATGAAAAAGATGACATTTTAAATATAACTATAAACGAAAAAAATTTAGAGGCAATTAAACTGGCAGAAGAAAGAAGCAAGGATGTAGAAATAGCTATACTAAGTGAGAGAAATAGAATTTCTAAGGAACTACACGACAGTATTGGACACACTATTTCAGGAGCCATTATCCAAACAGAAGCTATAAAGCTACTTTCTAACGAAAACCTAAAACCTCAAATAGATAAACTTCAAGAAAATCTTAAGTCAGGGATGGGTGATATAAGAGCTACCCTTCACAAAATACACGATGATTCACTAGACTTAAAACTTAAGATAAACGAAGTGGCAAAAAACAATACGAAATTAAAATATCTGATAAATTACAAAATTTCTAGCCAACTATCCTACGAGGCAAAAAGTGGAATTATCTCTCTCGTAAAAGAGGCTATCTCAAATACATTACGTCACTCAGATGCCAGCAGTATAAAAATAGAGCTTATAGAAATGCCAAAACATATAAGCATTATGATTGTTGATAACGGAAGTGTAGATGTAAAAAGCAAGCAAAATTTCAAGAAGGGTATTGGACTCATTTCCTTTGATGAATTTGCCAAAAAATACGATGGACGTTTTAAAATAGACTTTGATAACGGCACAAAACTAATGTTTTTACTAAATAAAGATAGACTATTGAAAGGATAAAATATGAACAAAATAATAATTGTAGATGACGATAAAATAGTAAGGGATTCTCTCGAATTTGTACTAAAAGGGCAAAACTACGACGTAGTCGCTAGTGGGAAAAATGCTGCTGAAGCAGTATCGCTTTACTTTAAATATAAACCTGACCTTATGCTTATGGACATACAAATGGGCGAAAGCACTGGGCTAGAAGCAAGCAAAAAAATACTTGCTAAAGACAGCAATGCAAAGATACTACTGCTAACTACCTTTCATGACAAGGAATATATTGATGAGGCCATGAGACTTGGTTGCAAGGGTTATATCCTAAAAGAAAACATCGCTGGAATATCATCTGCAATAGATAGCATACTAAATGACAGAGTCGTCTACGATAGTAATATAATAAAAAGTATAATGTCAAACAAAGAAGAAAGTACTTATAGCGACATTACTAAAAACGAAAAACTAAGCGAACTATCGACTAGGGAATTAGAAATCCTAAGTCTAGTAGCAGATGGACTAAACAATAAAGAAATCGCAAACGAGCTTTATTTAAGTGAAGGAACGGTTAGAAATTATATCTCTAATTTACTCTCAAAACTAGAGCTTAGAGATAGAACCCAACTTGCTATTTATTATTATAAATGCAAGTAAGTATAAATTTCAGCATAGAAAAAGCATAGCGGAAACCTGCTATGCTTAAATTTTGAATTACGTCATTTTTTATAACTTGCTCTTCCCTTTAATTACTACTATTGTATACTCAATCCGTTTTCTTCTAAATACTTCTGTAACGATGTTAGTTTAATCTCAAAAACTCCATTGTATACATTTTCACCATCATTAAAAAATGTAGTAAAGACAAAAACATCTTTTTCTCTATCTAGAGGATAATTAGTTACAAACTCATCATAGAAAACTTCGCTACTTTGTCCCTTTTCCACTGCCGGAATTTCATAGTCTAAATTAACTTCATCATATTGATAGTCATCTTCTTCCCAAGGATATGGTCTATATTCTATCTTCTCACCATCATTTATCCTATTGGTACTATAAAGAGATGAAAGTTGTATAGTTCCTTTTTCTCTATCAGCATCTGTAAGTGTATATCCTAAATTACTTACCTTAAATGCAACAATAAAATCATCCTTTGGTGAAAAAATTACTAGTCCTGCTGGATCTTTTAAATCCTCTATCTGATCAAGATCCACATCATTATAAAATGCACCTAAGCACTCAAATCTATACTTTCCAGGAACTTCCCAAACTCCACTCTCACCACTAATAAGAGTAGTATTTTCACCCGCACAAATAGTTAAACCGCCAGCCTCTACACAACCTAAGTCTTCATCACTACAAGCTGATAAAGAAAGAATTAAAACTAAAAGTGTAGATAATAAAAACACGATTCTTTTTTTCATAGTATATCTCCTCGTATGATAATTATAATACATAACGTAAAATTGACAAGTCCCAAGAAACATCAAATATAACTTGTGAGTTAAAAAAATAAATAATTTAAAGATATAAAAACAAGTATTTTTATAAGCATTATTTACTTTTTACTTACAATATAATTTAAAAATATTTATTATTAAAATAATCTAAAATTAAAGACCTTGATAAAGAGATGGATATCGGGCGCAAAATTGCCGACTCCTAAGGGAATAGTACTTAGGCGTACAGACCCTTAGGGGGAGTGCAATTTTAAACCCGATAGGCGCTCTTTAGCAAGGTCTAATACCTTCTATCTTATAAGAATAAGTTCAACACATTATAATAACTAAATATCGAAACAAATACTAGTGATACCATAGCCATTATCTTGATTAAGATATCAAGTGATGGACCTACTGTATCTTTAAGTGGGTCACCTACTGTATCTCCGATAACTGCTGATGCATGTACTTCACTACCTTTTCCGTGTCCTTCTACTCCGTCGGACTCGATAAGTTTCTTAGCATTATCCCAAGCACCACCGCTATTTGCAGTAAATAGGGCTAACATAATACCAGAGATTAATGTTCCAACAAGTAATCCACCTACGAATTTTTCTCCTAAGATAAATCCACTAGCAAGTGGTACAAGTACACTTATAAGTGCTGGAATCTTCATCTCTTTAAGAGCTCCTGCTGAAGAGATTGCTATACATCTAGTATAGTCTGGTCTTGTTTCTCCAGTAAGGATTCCTGGCATTTCTTTAAATTGACGTCTAACTTCTTCAACCATCTTAGAAGCTGCTCTAGCAACTGATTCGATAAGAATTCCTGAGAAGAAGAATGGTAAAGCTCCACCAACTAATGCTCCTGCAAGAGTAAGTGTATCTATAATATTT